>Ga0209394_1000099_pt1 | contig 81665 bp, 76 predicted proteins | sample JNZ201metaG_FD_184122 | JGI IMG/M metagenome (GOLD analysis project Ga0209394, IMG submission 184122) | Hot spring microbial communities from Jinze hot spring, China to study Microbial Dark Matter (Phase II) - JNZ 20120812A (SPAdes) (version 3) ...
ATCCCCGAACTTCTTCTTAAGCTCTTCAACGTTTTCACCTTTGTGTATAGCTTTCAATAAGTTTTTCATTATCTCGATTTTTCTACTTATACCCGAATTTGACATGTGTCAAACACCAAGTATAGTAACGGTTAGCAGATATAAAAACTAACCTATTATAACAAACCAACTAATGCTGCAAACATTTTCCCTAACCTTTCAAAAAGATGTACTGTACATCTATAGCTAAATCAGTTGTTTACAGAAACAATGAATGTAATGAATAAATCAATACATATAGGGGTAGCTAATGGAGGGCAATTCAAAATACATAAATAACTTATGTATTACTTAACTAAGTAGGGTAAACACAGTGATAGTTAAACATATTAGTACTATGCATAAAGGTAAAAGCCTGGGTTTAACTATGAAAATGCTATAATCTCCGATATCCACGGAAATGCCGATGCTCTTAATGCTGCTCTAGATAGAGTAGGCCTTATTGCTCTCTGGAGAGAAGGTCTTCTAGCACAAAAAGTTCTTGAAGGATCAACAAAAGGTTACATAAACCATCCACAATTGACTAGATTTAAACAATCACAGAACCCATTACTATCTATTGGTACATATCTCTACTATGTATATCTTGAAGGCGTAAATAGAGGATACAGGTTCAATCTAAATAAAATCAAGGTATACAATACATCTATCACAGGCTTTATACCAATAACATCTGGACAAATAAGATATGAATACAAGTTGCTCTTATACAAACTATCATCTAGAGATCCTCAATGGAGGAAACAGATAGAATGTATAGAGAGAATAGATGTGAATCCAGTCTTCTATATAATTGAAGGATCGATATCTGAATGGGAAAAGCCTAGAGATTTCTTGCTAAGAGACGAAGATAGCGAGAGCATCAAATATGTATAGAGTGGAACCAGGCATAGGGCTGCAATAATTAATTTGGTGCAAAAGTGTTAAACTTCAATGAGTAGTGTAGTGATTGTTGTATTTATTTAAAAAAGTTTACCTCTTGAAGATATGTTAGAGCCATCTATTAGCTTTATATTTAATGTTATCCTCCTGGAGTTCCATGCCATGGACTATCTCTCCATATAGCACTCCACATATCCTCTTCATTAACAACATATTCGGTAGCCACATTATCTCTAATGCTGGTTAAAACTTTATGATGCTTAACTTCATCTTCATGTATAGCCATTATCAATAACTTTATTCTAGAATCACTAAATTTAGTGAAGAGTTGTTTTGTTGTCTCCATCATCTTTAATTCAGTTTCTATATGTCTTTCAATTTCTTCTTTAAGAATTCTGAATTCTTCTTGAGAAATAGCTGGCTGGTATCTGGTGATAAGCTCTATGATAGCTGTATAGAATTGTGCATGTTTTTCACTATCGTTTGCAATACCGATTAATAGTGCTTTCATAACTGGGTGCTTAATTCTATCTGCCAAAATCTTAAGGTTTTCAGCATGCTTCTTCTCCATATCAACTAGATACTTAAATATTTCAGTATACTGTTCTCCAGCCACTATAAACCACCTATAACCTAAGTCATTACTGGGATTCTAAGAATTTAAGAATTATCTAGATAAATTATCGAGGTATTGTTACAGTTCATGAAGGAAGTGGTATAGGGTTTGAAAGTTGTATATCGAGAATCAATTTGGTATAGCTATATAAGAGAAGTAGAGATACGCTATAAAGTCATATACTATGGGTCAGACGATTTGATGTGATATAATCCACATTAATTCTCTAAATTGGATAGAGAAATGGTTTCCAAGACAAAATTAGTTAGTTTTTAAATCTATAGCCATATCTATATTCTCTAAACTATTTACTAAATTGATATTAATATGGGTAACAGCTTATTAATTTCCTGTATTTCCACAAAATCACTTGATGAATCAAATTGATGTGGCTATTTATCATCTCTATTGTATATGGTGTTTTGGTATCGTTAGATCCTATATTGTTTGTCTTCATAGGATACAATCTAGAGGTTTCTGGTGCATATATGGGTTTATTGAGTGCTATATGGAGCATAGCATATGTCTTGATAAGTAAGGCATTGAACAGAGTTGCTGATGAAGGTTACAACAAGTTTCTATTATTGTTTGCGTTTGGGTCCCTAGGTATCGCATATCTATGCTTTAGATCATTGAATCATATAACAGCACTACTATCATATACTATGCATGCTGTTTCTGTAGCCTCAATGAATCTAGCTATTTCTGTAACAATGCTTGAAAACATCGATAGCGATTTATGGCAAACATCATCAATACTCCAAAGATGTTTGAGTAGTCTTGCTAGAGGCGTTGTTCTTATTGTGATGTCATTTGAAGGAGTACTATCCATACACAACCTGTTTTGGATATCTCTAACACTTGCGGTAATATCGCTTATTCTAACCCCATCTATATCTCTAACACTTGCGAGAAAAATCTATAGATTGAGTAGAAGTCTAGATGAGCTAGGAATGTATATTAAAGCATCATCATCTATCCTATTCCTCGATAAACCAAATCTAGTCCAACACATATTCACATATTCTTGGGATAAATGGAACACGATTCCGCCTTACAAAATACTCATCTCTACAACTATGACTACAGCTCTAGGAGACTATGTGTTCACTGTATTACCCATTATTCTGAGAAATTATATTGTTTTGAGCAATATGTGGATGGCGTACGGAATTGCAGCAGTGCTCTCCGCTATAACAATAGCAATACTTAAAGATCTTTCAACAAATAGACGAGGTTTCGCTATACCGTTGATTGCAATAAGAACATGTGTTCTCATATTGGGGCTATCGGTAATCAAAGATTTAGTGTCATTAACAACATACATAGTACTTTCATCACTACTCTATATGTTAATAGATATAACTCTATACAATATGTTTATAGAAGTTTCAGCAGGATTTTCAACAGCAAACTACTTCATATCAAGAGAAATGGGATCTATTTTAGGATCATTAATAGGTGGGATAATGATAGCATTTGGAGACACCCCATTTTTAGCTGTAGCAACAGTTATAGGATCCTTAGCAGCTTTAATATTGATATAGATAGAGTATTCCGTGTAGATAACATTTAAGTTACCGGTTACAGTATGATATAGATTTGAATTAATATCAAGAGCTTCAATCTTTAGTAAAGTTCTATGCAATGCTACCTATATACATCTGTAGTCCATCATATATGTGGAGCATTATTTCAAAAGAAGTCAAGGAGAAGATCGTCAAAGAGGTTACGAAAGTCTTCGAGATCTTGATGTACATAACCATGCTATCTAGATCGTTATTCATGACGATTCTAGAGAGAATCAAGGTATTGGTGAAGAATTAGCTATGAAAGGTTTGTAGAGGTTAGACTATAGAATAGATTTCGCTACAATAATTATGTAGAGCTTCTTCTTATTCATAATCAGAAATCTTTTATTTTTGCTTTTTCTTCATCCAAAAGTTGTGAAGATATATGGATATAGATAAGTTATTGAAGGAACTAGGTATTGAAGAAAAGATCAGACTTATTGTTGGTGCAGGCTTTTTTACAACAAAAATTCCTGGAGTAGCTGGAGAAACTAGAGCTATTGATCGTTTAGGCATACCTTCGATAGCTCTTAGCGATGGACCAGCAGGTATTAGAATACATCCAATTAGGTTTGGAGATAAATCTACATACTATACAACAGCTTTCCCTAACGAGATAGCTTTAGCATCTACATGGAATCCAGAAATTGTAGAGAAAGTCGGTAAAGCCATAGGTGCTGAAGCTAGAGAATACGGTATTGATGCTCTACTCGCACCAGGTATAAATATACATAGAGTACCTCTATGTGGAAGAAACTTTGAGTACTTTTCTGAAGATCCACTGCTTACAGCTATATTAGCTGCATCTTATGTCAAGGGTGTTCAATCCGAAGGTGTGGGAGCAACATTAAAACATTTTATAGCTAATGAACAAGAAACAGGCCGTATGAATATAGATGTAGTAGTTTCTGAAAGAGCGCTTAGAGAGATATATCTAAGAGCTTTTGAAATAGCCATCGAGCTTTCTAAGCCATGGGCAGTTATGGCGGCCTACAACAAGATCTATGGAAAGTATTGTACACAAAACGAATGGCTTTTAACTAACGTGCTTAGAAATGATTGGAGATACGATGGATTGGTAATGACTGATTGGTGGGCAGGCAATAATCCTGTTGAACAAATCAAAGCCGGTATAGATTTGATTATGCCTGGCGATGATAGAGTTGTTCAAATACTTTTAGAAGCGTATAGAAAAGGAGAGTTAGATGAAGAAACAATAAATGCTAGAGCTAGAAGGGTTTTAGAGCTTATATCAAAATCTCTAAAATGGAAGGGGTATAAACCATCCAGCAATCCTAATCTCGAAGAAAATGCTAAAGTAGCTTATGAAGCTGCTGCAGAGGGAGCAGTACTTCTAAAGAACAATGGAGCTCTACCGATATCTCAAGAAAAAACTGTAGCAGTATTCGGTAAAGGCTCTTACCTATCCATTAAGGGTGGTCTGGGTAGCGGAAACACATACCCAAGATATGTTGTATCTATAGTGGATGGGCTTAAGGAGAGAGGGATCAAGATAAACAACGAACTAGATAAAATCTATAGAGAAACTATGGTGCCACTCTGGTTCGATCAAGACGCGGTAACCTGGTACAGAAACATGAGAGAATACGTGTTCAAGGAAGGTGATACACGTCTAATTTCATGGCTAGTTATAGAATTCACTGAAAGCATATTATCACGCCTTATGGCTCTAACTATCTCGGAAGACTTTATTGACGAAGAAACTTTAGATCGTATTGCGAAAGAAAGTGATATAGCTTTAATAACTATCTCAAGAATCTCTAGTGAAGGATACGATAGGAAGGCTGTAAAAGGAGATTTCTATCTGAGAGATGACGAGTATAGATTGATACAGAAGGTCTCTGAGAAATTCCATAGCTACGGCAAAAAGGTTGTTGTAATACTCAATATACCTAGTCCTATAGAGATCATAAGCTGGAGAGATCTCGTAGACGCTATACTTGTTGTATGGTTATCGGGGCAAGAAATTGGTAGAGCTGTTGCAGACATTATACTAGGTAGGGTTTCACCGAGCGGAAAACTGTCAATTACGTGGCCCAAACATTTATCGGAAATTCCAGCAATAAAGACATTTCCTGGAGAACCTAAGGAAAACCCAAAGAAGATAGTATATGAGGAGGGTATATATGTTGGCTACAGATACTACGACACGTTTGGTATAGAGCCTGCGTACGAATTTGGATATGGTCTTAGCTACACATTATTTGAATTCAGAGATCTTAAAGTATATATGGATGGTGACAGTATTGCGGCAAAGCTTAGGGTCAAAAATATTGGAAATGCTGTAGGTAAAGAAGTTGCACAACTATACGTTAGAGCACCTAGAGGTAAAATAGACAAGCCGTACCAAGAACTTAAAGGATTCTATAAAACGAAACCATTGAAACCAGGAGAAGAAGAAGAGGTTGAGATAAAGGTACCAATAAAGTATCTAGCAGGTTATGATGGAAATAAATGGGTTATCGAGAGAGGAGAATACGAGATTAGGGTAGGTGCATCCTCTAGAGACATAAGGTTCAGAGCATTAATTACTATTGAAAAAGATGTGTGTTTTGATAAACATTGGTATAGAGTTGAATGTTAATACTAACCACACTATATAACCTTACTTAGATGTCACAGAGATAATCATAGCCTAGATCATGAAGTTCTAGAGAACAGTTATCTAGACTAGTCCAAACAAAGATAATTAATTGATTAATGATAACTAGAGGTATTTGGAAGATAGACATAATTTACTGGTTTCCTTAGTTAAACTTTTATACTGTATAGTGTGCTAATAGGACACGATATCGCTAAAATATAGATAGTTGTATAGAGGCTAAGATCTATGTATGGGTATTTTGATGATAAATCACGTGAGTATGTGATAGCAAGACCCGATACCCCTACACCATGGATAAACTACATAGGTCAGGAAGAATACTTCGGATTAATCTCAAATACAGCTGGAGGTTATAGTTTCTATAGAGATCCTAGGTATAGACGTATCACACGCTATAGGTATCACGGAATTCCGGCAGATCAACCAGGTAGGTATATATACATAAGGGATTCTGAAACAAGTGAGTACTGGTCTCCTACATGGCAACCCATAAAGAAACTTCTCGACTTCTATGAATGTAGACATGGTCTAGGATACACAAAGATAAAGTCAAAGTACAAGGGTATAGCAACAGAGATAACATATTTTGTTCCGCTAGGCCAGACATTTGAGGTTTGGAGATTGAAGATAAAGAACGAAAGAGATAGGGCATCAAATCTAGATATATTCTCATATACAGAGTTCTGTTTCTGGGATGCTCTAGACGATATGACAAACTTCCAGAGAAATCTCAATATAGGAGAAGTCGAGGTTGAAGATAGCGTAATATATCATAAGACTGGGTATAGAGAAAGAAGAAACCATTTCGCCTTCTTTGCATGTTCAGAACCCATAGTTGGTTTCGATACAGTAAGAGAAGAATTCATAGGTGTGTATAGAGGTCTAGAGAACCCTATAGTTGTTGAAGAAGGAGTCTCAAGAAATTCTGTAGCATATGGAGGTTCTGTTATAGGTTCACATCACATCAAGTTGAGTCTTAAGCCTGGAGAAGAACGTGAAGTAATCTTCATACTAGGTTACTCAGAAAATCCTTTAGAAGAGAAATTCGAAGCTCCTAACGTTATAAACAAGAAGCATGTTAAAGAATTACTTAAAGAATATATGAATCCCAGTAAACTTGATGAAGCTTTCCAAGAACTTAAGAGGTACTGGGACAACTTATTATCAATAATACAAGTTGAGACACCTGATGAAGACGTTAACCGAATCATTAATATATGGAATCAGTATCAAATATTTGTAACATTCAATTTAGCTAGAAGTGCTTCATATTATGAATCCGGTATAGCTAGGGGAATAGGGTTTAGAGACTCTAACCAAGACGTACTTGGAGCAATCCATATGTTTCCTGAAAGAGTTCGCCAAAGAATACTTGATCTAGCATCAATACAATTGCCAGATGGAAGTACATATCATCAGTACCAACCAATAACGAAGAGAGGCAACAAAGAAATTGGTGGGGGATTCAATGACGACCCTCTATGGCTCATAATCTCTACAGCTGCATATATCAAGGAAACAGGCGACTATTCAATACTATACGAAATGGTTCCATACGATAGTACTCCTGGAACAGAAACATCTCTATACGATCATCTCAAAAAATCTATAGAATACATTGTGAATAATCTAGGACCACACAAATTACCACTAATAGGTCATGCTGATTGGAATGACTGTCTAAACTTTAACGTACTATCAATGAACCCTGATGAATCTTTCCAGACAGCACCAGATAGAACTGATGGAAAGACAGCTGAATCAGTCTTCATAGCATGTCAATTTGTTTTAGCAGCTAAAGAACTTGCAGAAATAGCTGAACACATAGGTCGTAAAGATGATGCAGCATACTTCCGTAAACTAGCGCAAGATATGGCTAGTAGAGTTCTTGAACATGGATGGGATGGTGAATGGTTCTTAAGAGCATATGATGCGTTTGGTAACAAAGTAGGGACCAAAGATTGTGAGGAAGGTAAGATATTCATTGAACCTCAAGGAATGTGTATTATGGCTGGTATAGGGTTAGATGATGGTAAAGCTATAAAAGCTTTGGATTCAGTAAAGATGTATCTAGCAACACTTCACGGCATAATACTTCATTGGCCTCCATACACAAAATACTATGTGAATCTAGGTGAAATTTCTAGTTATCCACCAGGACATAAAGAAAATGCAAGCATATTCTGTCATCCTAATTCATGGATAATTATAGCTGAAGCTATTGCTGGTCGAGGAGATAATGCATTAGATTACTACAAAAGATTGAATCCATCAGCAAGACACTCTATAGCTCATATACATAAAGCAGAACCATATGTTTATGCACAAACAATAGCAGGACCAGCATCAAAGTATTTCGGTATGGCTAGAAACTCGTGGCTCACAGGAACAGCCTCGTGGATGTTTGTAGCTTTAACACAGTGGATATTAGGTGTAAGACCAACATATGATGGTCTTATAATAGATCCATGTATACCGAGGAATTGGAGTTACTTCAAAATGGTAAGAAAATTTAGAGGGGCTACGTACGTAATAGAGGTTAAAAACGAAGAACATGTGAATCGTGGAATAAAACAGGTATATGTTGATGGTAAACCAATAGAAGGAAATAAGATTCCGATATTTAACGATAATAAGGTACACAATGTTTTAGTGATCATGGGGAGCAAGTAGATATCAAGGCCTAATTTTTTGTTGATATCGTACCAATACTTTTTAGAAAACAGACTAAGAAGTTTAGTAGAATATCAGAATCTCAATGTTGTAAGGTATCGTTGTAGAATTCAGATATTATGAAGCTCTATAAAAATATAATTTAGAGCGTATTAGTGAATCTAGGAGGTTAATAACTTGTTCAAGAAGTAGACTAGTTTTATCAACTATTCGGTACATAGGTGGCTCACCACCTTATTAGTGTCTCTAATCAAATTCTATATAGTCGTATTGTATTTTAGAGGCGATCTGATGAGCAATATATTGTTAAATAAGATATCGAAAGGAAAAACAGTTTTTGGTACATGGATCACCATAGCTTATCCGGAAATTGTTGAAGCCCTTTCATTACTACCTTTTGATTGGTTTGTCTTTGATATGGAGCATGCACCTCTAGATGTTAGAGATGTCGAGTTTCTTTTAATGGCCATAAAGAGAAACCATATTGTTCCTATAGTGAGAGTTCCGTGGAACGATTTCGTTATAGTTAAACGAGTTCTAGACATAGGCTCTAAAGGTGTTCTCTTTCCGCAAATAGGTTCTAAAGAAGAAGCAGAACTAGCTATAAGATCTGTTAAATATCCTCCTGAAGGTGTTAGAGGGGTAGGTCCCAGAAGATGTATTATGTATGGACTTGAGGATGTTAGGGAGTACTTTAGAAAGGCTAATAGCGAAATAATCGTTATAGTACAGATAGAAACGCTTAATGCCATAAACAATCTTGAGCAGGTAGTTTCACTAGAAGGCATTCACGGTGTTTTCGTTGGACCATATGATCTCTCTGCACAACTAGGAATATTTGGTGAATTCTCCAGCACTAAATATATAGAGACTATAAAGAGAATAGCTGAAACAGCTAAGCGATACAATAAGATAGCAGGTATACATACGTTTAGCGTAGAAGATGCTCTAGAGAAAATAGATATGGGTTTTAACTTCATAGCTATATCAAGCGACATAGGGTTCACTATAGGAGGAGCAAAGAGGTTTCTCAAAGAACTCAATATACTGTAATTACTTTGCCTGAGATTATCACCGCTATACGCATCTTAATATTATCTAAATGCTTTAGATACTGGGATCTAACTCATATGTATTATTTGAATCAATAGAAAACAACCCTTTATGCTTAGATATGTAAAAAATATCGAAAAGAATCTTCTTGTAAATTTATTTTGTGATAAAGAGTTATTGTCGTTTAATATATGTAGAGGTACTTTGCATGTCTATACCTTATGATGAAATATTCAGCTATTTAAAGATTTTAAGTGAAGCCGTGGGACCCTCAGGACGCGAACACGATATAAGAAGAGTAGTTATTGATATGGTTAAAGATTTTGCAGACAAGATTTGGATAGACTCTATAGGTAACGTAATTGCTGTTAAAAAGGGTAAGCCGGGGGATTCGAAACTTATGGTAGCTGCGCACATGGATGAGATCGGAATGTTTGTAACACATGTAGAAGATAGTGGATTTCTGCGTGTTCAACCTGTAGGTGGTGTGTCAGAAAGGGCGCTAGTTTTCCAGAGGGTTATTGTTAAAACTAAGGATGGAAAAATGTACAGAGGCGTTGTAGGACTGAAGCCTCCTCATGCCATTAAACCGGAAGAAATTAGACAGATACCAGAGATTAGAGAGCTGTTCGTCGATGTTGGCGCATCTTCTAGAGATGAAGTAAAGAATATGGGTATCGATATAGGTGATATAGTAGTGCTTGATAGAGACGTTATTAAGATAGGTAGCAACCGTATAACGGGTAAAGCTTTTGATGATAGATTGGGTGTAGTTGTAGCAATTAAAGCCTTCCAGTCTATGGAGAACAGTAACGTTGATGTATATCTCGCACTAACGGTTCAAGAAGAAGTTGGTTTGAAGGGTGCCCGAACAGCCGCTTTTGCTATAGATCCCCATGTAGCTTTAGCTATAGATACAACAATTGCGAACGATATTCCTGGGGTTTCCCCAAATGAATGGTGTACTGCTCTAGGAAAAGGACCTGCTATAAAAGTTGCTGATGGTAGAAATGCCTCAGGTATAATAGTTCACAAAGAAATAGTAGATAAACTTATAGAGGTAGCAAATATGCTCAACATACCTTACCAATTGGAGATTCTAGCAGGAGGAACAACAGATGCATCTGCTATTCAGTTAAACAGAGAAGGAGTACCCACAGGAGCTGTATCGATACCTACAAGATATCTACATTCATCAGTTGAGGTAGCAGATCTAAACGATATAGTTAATGCAGTTAAACTGATTAAAGGATTTACTGAAACCGTATCAAGTGATTGGATAAAAAGACTAAGAGGGCTAGAGGTTAAGTAAATTAAATGAGTGCTCTATTTTCAAAATAGTTTGAGCACAATCATAATCATGTACTGCTGACTTTAGCGATTCGTTCATCGTATCATAAATCATTACTCGAAGACTTTATTATCTTGGTTAGAGATCTACGCACTTAAATATTGATTAAGATGATACACAAGGTTGTATATCGTGCTGCTGTTTAGAATCAAAAATCATGATTCACCATCGATACTTGAAATAGATATGCTTAATGCTATTGCTGATAAGATTCACGAAAGTGTTATACCTCTATATAGATTAAATCCTATTAAAGTTGCTAAATACGGTATAGAAAGAGCTCTTAAGCTTCTAGAAGATCTTAATGTATATGTTCCTGAAGATGTTCAGAGAGTTATTAGAGAAATAGCTAGAGACAATATCGATGTATACATAGATTTTGATGAACTTGGATTAATATTGTATGCACATGACACCAGTTTTATCGATACGCTTAAGGCAAAGAACCTAGTGTATTACGATGAAGAAAAAGGATTATGGCGAAGTTTGCCCAAGGATCTGAATATAGTTCTAGACGTAGCATATATGAAGGGGTACAGATGTAGAACATCGTTCACCATAGACTACAGTCTAGGCATAGAACTCAAACTAAAGGTGGCTCTAAGAGATTATCAAGAAGAAGCATATAGAAAATGGCGAGAAAATAATTGCAGAGGTATTGTAGCCCTACCTGTTGCTGCAGGCAAGACACATATTGCTTTAAAAGCTGTTGAAGATCTTAAAATGAAGACGCTCGTACTTGTTCCAACGATAGATCTACTCCATCAATGGAGAGATAATATTGCTAAGTTTTTGGGGATACCTAGAGATATTATAGCCATCTATGGTGGAGGTAGTAGAGATATAGGAGATATAACTGTTATGACTTACGATTCAGCTTCAATAAATCTCCATAAATACTTCAACATATTTGGACTTATTGTTCTCGATGAATGTCATCATTCAGTTTCTCAATCATATAGAAACGCACTCACTATGAGTACAGCACCATGTAGATTAGGATTAACAGCTACGCCTTTCAGATCTGATGGGCTTCACAGATATTATGAACATATCATAGGGCCTATAGTCTACTTCATAGAGAAGGATGTTCTACAATCTAGAGGATATTTGGCTAGTCATCGAGAGGAGAAAATTTATGTAGAATTATCTAGAGAAGAATTAGAAATGTATAAGAAATATATAAAGATGTATCTGGATTTCTGTAAAAAGAAGTTACCTAACGTCAGGGATCCTAAAAAGAGGTTCCAGAGGGTTCTTAGAATGGTTGGTAGGGATCCTGAGGCTAGAGAAGCTTTAAGAGCCAAACATAGGGCTAGGAGAATAGCTCTATCAACAGATAAAAAGATCAGAGTTGTTGAAGAGCTTCTTAGTAAATATAGAGATGAAAAGATACTGGTATTCTCTAGATACACAGATATAGTCAGAAAGATATCGAGACTATTTCTTATACCCAGAATACTTCATGATACTCCTGAAGACGAGAGAAAAAAGTATCTGGATATGTTTAGACGTGGAGAGATAAGGATACTAGCAACCGCCATGGCTCTAGACGAAGGTGTTGACGTGCCTGATGCATCTGTGGCTATAGTTGTGAGTGGTACAGGTTCTTATAGAGAGTATATTCAGCGACTTGGAAGAATACTTAGACCTAAAGATAGAGAAGCTGTACTTATCGAGATAATAACTAAGAGGACAGATGAACCATCACTAGCGAAAAGAAGAAGAAAATTCGAGATATTTAATGAAGATGAAGCTAGATGACCTACGGTAGACAAAACCTCAAACTTATACATAAACGTAATGTGTGTTATCCATACTATCTAGGTGTTGATAGAGATAGAGATTTAATTAAAGATGTAATAGAGTTTTATGAAGATAATGTAGGGAAAAGATATGGTGATATAGATTGGGAAGAGCTTAAGATTATTGTTGGTGACGATAAACTCTACAAAGCTCTAATAAAGATTATGGGACACTTCTATAAACCTGTAAATGAAAATCTACGGAACCTAGATCCAAAGAATTTAAGGGCTAGAGCTTTCCAGCTTGTTAATAAGCTTTATGGAGGTTTTGTACCATCAAATATCAGAGATGAGGCTCTTGAGAAAATAAAGAGTCTATTGGGGATTGATTCTAAAGAATGTCTAGACACAATTCTGTGGATTGATGAAGTAGATGAAGCAGTGCTTAAAAAGGTTAGAGAAGTATCTATAGAGGATGTAGTTAAAGTATTCAATCTAGAGACATTGGATACAATATTTGTCAACTCATATAGAATGTTTATCGACATCTATAGGTATGAGAAATCCATAGGTCTAATAGCTAAAGTTGTTGGAAGAACATCAAAACTCCATGGAATTGTATACAATATGAGGTACAGCAACGATTTACTAAAAATCACTATAGAAGGTCCTAGAGCATTGTTTAAGAGATCTCTATCATCATATGGTTCTAGAATAACTTTATTGATTACAAATATACTGCCTCTATTATCTAGATCGAGTAGATGGTCTATATACACATATATCTATAGATCGAGAGCCCCATCAAAAATGATAGTCATGTCCAACAAATTTAAACCATTGATAGGTTCAATAGATCGAGAATATTCTTTAAAGGAAATTTTTGATAGTTCTGTAGAGGAATCTATATATAATGTACTTCGTTCGCTAGGTATAGATATAGTTAGAGAAGAAGAACCAATAGCATTGGGAGATCTAGTGTATATACCCGACTTTAAAATATCTATAGATAGTAGAACGTTCTACGTAGAGATTGTTGGCTATTGGAGAAAAGAATACATTGAGAAAAAAATCTATAAATTAAACGAGGTTTCAAAAATAAACAAAAACATTATAGTTATTGCTGATGAAAAACTAAAGCCCTATCTCGAGAAACTAAGAATACCTGTAATATATTATACCCTTGCTTATGGTAGACCTATGCTAAATTACCGAAAAATTTTAGAAATAATTGGATGGAGTACCAGTAGATAATCAGTACCACCTAAAGTATCCTAAGAATCACTTACATCCATTCAATAAAAGTATTAAACCAAATCCATTAGCTAGTCTATCTCCAACAAATGCTCTAAAACTATGACTGTATGGTTTTTGGATATAATCTTGAATTTCTAGAGCTTCAAACCCTGTATCCATATCCTCAACACCTTTACATATAATTATAAGACCATTAATCATCTCTAAACCTGGATATGCACCACTAGATCCGTGAACAACTATAGTGCCTCCGCTCATTTTAGTTCCTAAGAAGTCTCCAACATCTCCAAAAATCTCCACATATCCTCCTCGCATACAGAAGCCTACATAATGTTGAGCATTGCCACGAATAACAATTCTTCCTCCCCTCATACCAGTAGAGTTGCTAAAGAATGGTTTAGCACCTACAAAACTACCTGCCTCACCATGTACTTCTATAATTCCATTCTCCATAGATACACCCAAACATTCTCTAGCACATCCTCTTACTATCAGGCATCCTCCCTTCATTTCATATCCCGCAAAAGGTCCTACATTGCCATGTACTTCTATAATTCCTTCTTCCATATCCTTACCTACAAACCATAGTTTTTCTGTACCCATGCCCGTAAAGATGATTTTTATTAATTTTGGATCCCCTGGAATATGGTTATAGCAATCTATTTCGAAAAGATCTTTGGCTTTCAAAACCCTATTACCGTATCTTATAGCTATAGATCCCACTTCATTTATTGTATATCCAGCGATAATTGAGGGAGAAATACTACTTATGTCTATTGGTGCTCTAGGTTTTTGGAGAAGCCTAAAAACCACTTCAATCATAACTCAAACCTTTCTTTATGCGGTCAAGAAGCATTCTAAGTACATCTGTATCACATAATACAGATTCTGGAGGTTCAACAATTTTATCAACCTCTATTATCTCGTAATCCATTCTATATATACTTCCCCTACATTCTATACCTGTTAAACATGTAGGTATAACTACGTCGGCTAGCGATGCTGTTAGAGACCATCTACTATCTATAACTATGAGGGATAATTCAGCTAGAATTCTGACACATTCATTAGGCATATGAGCAACAGGATCACTGGCAATTACAACTACGGAATCTACTTCACGATTCTTTAGCAAATCTATGGCTGTAGTTACTCCAGGTGCCATAATAGGTGAATCGCTATAGAAATCAACTGCAAATGGATATCCAGTAAATTTCTTCAAGAGAATATTGGTGCCTGTTACATTAAAGTGTCCTCGTAAAGGCTGTAGATACCATTCACCATAATTATTCAGCTCTTTAACTAGTTCTACAAGCTCCACTATGTTCATGAATTTTGCTCTACCCATAGATAGACCTAAACCAGTAAAGATGACTCCTTTTCTGGAGTTAAGCAAAGTTTTTATAAATCTTTCAATGATATCGGTACCTATGTTCACGGATTCCATCCCACCTCTATATCCCTTGATCATAGACCTTATGGCTCGTATGAGCTCTAGATCTTTACCAGGCTCTATAATCAATCCAATATCAGCCATCTTCATAGTCTCGCTTTCTCTTACATCTACAACAGCAATACTCTTTACATACCTCTTAATGATATACATGAGTTTTGGGTGAGCTTCAGCAGGATTAGCTCCCCATATAATGACAGTATCTATATCACTTAACATATCTAATTTGAAACTCTTTATAGTAGCTCCATCTAAACCTAATAATGTTGGTCCGTGGCATATTGATGCTGTTGAATCTATAGCACCCTTAAGAATCTTAGCTATCTCTATAGCTATCTCTATAGCTTCATTTGAAGTACTTGAGAGTCCATAGATAAGTGGGTGTTTTGAATTAAGTAGAATATCTGCAGCTTTATCTATGGCTATAGGTAACGGTACTTCTTTGAATTCGAAACTATTTGGTGTCATTATTAAGGGTCTCAATACTCTATTTCTATGTCTATTAATAAACTTTGAAACCGAAATAGAGCATCCATCTAGAACCTCAAGAACAGTATTACCACACACTTTTACAATAATATTACTACAAACAGCTCCACAAAAAATACAAGTAGCTAACTTAACATCATTATTGCAGATCTCATGCTGTTGCACTAGGTCTCTACCAGTGAATGTAATAAAAGGTCTACCTATATCGGCAAAAAGATCCTCTAAACGTGGTAAAGGTTCGTCACGATTCACCCTCTCTACACATACCTTTACAGATTTGTAGTTAGGCATACCTATTATTGATTTAGAGGATATCAGGAAATTACTCCATGGACCTATAGGAATGAATATAACTCTATTAGGTAGAGAGGGATCTTCTTTAACTGGAAGTATAATACTTCTATCGTTTGAAGTAATCCTAACTATGTGGTTCAACTTTAACCCATCTATGTCGGTGGGATTCATATATGCTACAGCAACAGATTTCTCATATTCTTTATCAAATTTTCCGCTACTTTCCATGGATATTGCCTGAAATCGTGTTCTTCCAGTTATAAGCGTGAATTCATTACAGTTTCTAGTAGCCATACTTCAGTCCTACGTTATACTGTTTAACACAGGTTTTATAAATAGATATTCTGCATAAACATACTTAAGTTCATAGATAATATACATAATTGTTTAAACATAGTTTATTTAGAATACTTGAAACCTAATCTTTACTGTATTTCATAATTAATGAAGTACTTTATGCTGATAGGAATATGAGTAGTTCGAACAACATTTAATTTATAGGTATTGGAACATCTATGGCTACTCGAAAAATTATCAAGGTGTATGAAATAACAGAATATAGAGTCTAGTAATAGAAATGAGTCTATAGTGATATTTTAGATCAGATATCATAGTGAGCATCACATGTATTGGCACAGCTAATAGCAAAGATGTAGAGGACTGCTGTCACGAGATGAGTAACCCTTAGATATAGTATTCAATGCTTTGGTTTATTAATATCTAAAGATATATTGAGGTATAATTAGTGTAGTTATTTGCATAACGTGTTAAAAGTGTTAGAAATCTAGGTTCATATTTATATTCTGGAGCTAGATAGGGTAAGTAGTATAACGCATGTTAAACTAGATTAAGAAGATCCAAAAGTCCATGGGTTATATGAACATGAGCAACGGAAAAGTCTATGAAAAGGAGTTAATGCGTATCGACACAGAAATTGTAGAGCTCATACTAAAACGTATAGAGGTTCTTAAGCAGTTTGATTATAACCGTTTGAAATATGTACTCACTTCCAGAAGAAAGGATACAGTGGAATCACTTGCAGAAAAGTATGGTATCTCACGTGATATGCTTCTGCATATATTTAGCTATATAGATGGAATAGCAATAGAATCAATAAAGCCTTTAACTGTGGGTTTTCTAGGCCCTAGAGGAAGCTTTACTGAAGAAGCAACTCTTAAAATGTTTAATGATCAAGGAGCCTTACTCACAGCTTATCCATCTATATACGATATATTTAGAGCTGTAGAAAATAGAGAAGTGGAATACGGTGTTGTACCTCTAGAGAATTCTCTTGAAGGAAGTGTTGGAGAGACTCTCGATATGCTTGCACAATCATCGGTTAAAATATGTGGAGAAACTGAGGTGAGAATAAGCCACAATTTTATAGTTAAACCTGGAACCAGACTAGAGGATATAAAGATAGTTTTAAGCCATCCTATGGCCTTAGCTCAGTGCAGGAACTTTATTTACACAAAGCTTAAGAATGTAAAGATAGAGACCAGATCGAGTACAGCTGAAGCTGTTAAAGAGTGTGTTGAAAGAGAGAATGTAGCTGCTATAGGTTCAGAACTAGCAGCCCGGATTTATGGTGGCGAGATCCTGGTTAGAGGGATAGAGGATCATAAAGAAAACTACACGAGATTTATTGCCATAGGCAATAAACCACTTGATAAAGGTGTTGATGTGAAAACCTCAGTAATATTTACTTTAAGAGATGTTCCTGGAGCACTCTACAAAGCTTTAGAGCCCTTCGCTATAAGAGGTATAAATCTAACGAAGATAGAATCTAGACCGATAAAGAATAGACCATGGGAATACATGTTCTTTATGGACTTTAATGGATCAATCGAAGATAGCAAGATTAGAGACGCATTAGAGGAGTTCATTGCTAGAACTACATCAGTTAAGATCTTAGGATCATATAAAAAGATACCGTAGCTTTAACTGCAAAAACTTTTTTAACCTTTACGAAAAACTATATCATGATTACCGACTGTGGAATCTATGGAGAGCTCTGAATCTGAAGAAGATGATTTATCTAGTAGATGTTTAGACATAATCTTCAGGAAAGCCAAACCTTCTGAATCTGACGACGTCTTTAGGATATATAATGATAGTATTGAGTATTTAGATAAAGAAAGTAAGGAATGGATAGAGAGTATAATAAGGAAAAGAAGTAGAAGAGCACGAATCTATGTAGCTATAGTTGATGAAAAAGTTGTTGGATTCGCCATAGTCTACAAAAAAAGAAATAATGCGTATATCGATGCTCTTGCCGTAGACACTAAGTACAGAGGTAAGGGGATAGGTAGCTGTCTATTGAGCTACATAGAGGATATCTTGTCTAGAGAAGGAGTTGAAAAGGTATATCTAACAGTTAAAAACCATAACAATAAAGCGCTAGGTATATACATCAAAAATGGGTACAGGATATCCAACGTAATCTTTATTCTTGAAGCTCGATCTAGCGATATAGATGTTCATACAGAAAACCTAGACAAGATATCAATTAAGGTGGATAGTGTTAAGAAAAGCTCTTTCCCTAAGATTAAACTCCTAGATACGGCGCTATGGAGCAACTTCACATGGGATGTAGATGAAGCCATCTATAGAATGAGTAAAGAAGAGGCAATAAATATAGCTGTATATAACGGTAAAAGATTTGTAGGTGTAGCTCAAATATCAGTAGAAGGCAACAAAATCACTGTTGAGAGACTAGCTATATCTTACTATAAACCATCAGAATCATTAAAGATACTCATAAATGCTATAAAGCTACATATGGACGAAAATTCTGAAGTATCCATAGTTATTCCTGTAGATTCTACAAAATCATCATTACTAAAAACACTCATATCTATAGGCTTTAGAATAATCGATAGCGAATATGTTCTGCACAAATATCTCTCAATAGAGGAACATCAAGCACCTATACCTATCACTCTTTAGCATCAATAAACAAGAAATGTAGGAGTACCGAAAATGTTAGTAACGATGTCTACAATATCGATGTAGCATGCATTACACTTTATTGAGGTTAACTAAACTTTTAAATGTAAGTCATATAAAATCACTCGGTGATCCAATATAGCTTTAGAGAAACAATGTTACAATATATGTGATGATATTATTGACTGCAGTATATGCAGTAATGATGCCTGTGAAAAAGTTTGCGAAGAACTTGAAGATAAATGCCCAAGTATGTGTATAGAAGTACTAGAAGAAAGCTAGAGTCATCAACATCTTCATGAAACCCACCTACCAGATATATCAATAATTATAGATATGCATATAGAGATATATAATACAGTACAATTTTTAACTGCTTAATAGTTAAAACTATAATTAACGTAGTCCATAACTATGCACAGAAATTGTGTATGGCTTATCATCGAGCAACAAGATCATGTTTAGATAAAATCTTGATGTATACTTTCGCATCTATAAACCCCAATTAAACATTACCAAGGGTTAATGATACCCCTACAATACTACTGTGGCATTGATTGTCCTACTCTAATGATATTCAAATCTTAACCTCATTAACACATACTGGTCATAGTAATCTATAAACTTAACTTTAAGGTTAAGCTTATTGTAACTAGTCTCTAGCACTACATATTATATTCTCATAATTCATGTAACCTTAACTATATCGTTATCTATTCGTAATATTGAGGCTTTGGATCAAGATACAAATTGGTTACTACAATTGAATTGATGCTATGTATCCAGATTTAGTGAAGAATTGACGAGTTCTACATAAATCGTACTTAGTCGTTAAAATTCTCATTTCTGTCTATATTGATGTACAAATGCTTTATTGCTCTAAAGTAACTGCTTTACATAATGTATATGAATGATTTTCGATATTGTTTCTAGACCATAGATTCATAAATTAGTAATAGTTAAAAATAATTACATTAGCTTAGTTCTGCTCTATACCACTCTACGAAATCCTTTAAAGCCGATTTTGCATGTGATATATATGATTTGCTATAATATGAATTAATGGTGCATAAATATTTCTCAAGCGGTTCTTCGTCAGGCTCTACCCCATTTGTTTCACACCATTCTAGGAAGCTTTTAATAGTCTTTAGCTTTGTTTTCTTCGTGCTTTCTGAATATCCTTTAAGCGATTTTTCATACTCATATAGAATTTCGTCTGTAGTTATAACCAATTTCCTGTTATTTTTCAACCAATCGCTAAGAATACTGTTTACTAAACTTTTTGAGTCAACACCAAGTCTTTTTGCAGCCACAGTAATTTTAGCAACAATATCAGCATCTATTTCGATACTACTCAAACTTGACATGTTTTCACCACTTAGTAAACTCTACATAGATATCTATTTAAGTTGCTCAGCATATAGAAATACAATGAACAATGATCATTTACCTTTACTGATTGAATCATGTATAACTGTTTACAGTATCTTAGTGTTCATGACCGTTAGATTTTATCGTGTATCGATATACGATATTGTACAATGGGGATGAGGATCAGATCCATCTATAATTTAATCAAGTTTATTCAAAAATCAAGCGTAATCTAAGGGTTTTTGGAGTTACCTTTAGTTGGTTATTGATTAGTAAAGAATCTAAGTAACTAATACTTAGATTCTGAATTCCTTTTTAACGATAGGTTTACTCCAAGATCCTTTATACATCCATAAAAATGATAAGAGGCCGCCAACTATATTACTTAAAGCAAAGGCAATATATATACCTAATGTAGCAAGACCTACTACTACACCTAATATATACCCCATACCTATCCTTATACCCCATAGCCTAATCATGTTTACAACTGTAGGTATAAGTGTGTGCCCTGAGCCTCGACCCACAGACATAGCCGAAAACGTTAAAGCAAAAAACGCAAGAGTCCAGATAGTTATTGTTAAAAATTTTTCAACTTCATTGTAGATCATCTCGATAGTGTCTTTCGGAACATTTTCTCCTGTTATAAATATTGCTATAATGCTGTTTCTAACAAAATACATGATAATTGATGTCAAAAATACTGATAAGAATATGAATGACGAGGTAGTTATCGCAATTTTTCTAGCACGTTCTCTGTTATTTGCTCCAAGGTTCTGACCAACCATAATTGCTATACTTTCCGTTAGTCCCCATAAACTTGTATTAGCTAAATCGAACACTATAAAACCTACAGAGACAGCAGTAGTGGCTATAACTCCAAATGTATTAATTAACCTGTTTTGAAGATTAAAAGCAATAGTGTTCGATATGTTCATTACCAGTAATGGCGTTGCTATCCTTAGAGCTAATTTTAGGTAATCTTTATCAACACTAAACATTATCCTTAGTTTCACCCATGAGTATCTTTTAAACAGTCTTTCCATCAGAATTACGATGCTCACAACCTTGCTTAAAACTGTTGCTAGAGCTGCACCGGCTGTACCCATTGGAGGTATACAGCTATAGCCCATTATAAGCACTGGATCTAGAACAACATTAGTAATGGCACCCACCATCTGGGAAAAAGCAGAAGTCTTGGTGTCACCTATGGATTGGATCAGTACTGATATAGTAAGATTTAGGGATAGAAAAACCATGTCTATGCTCATGATATACGAGTATAACAGAACATGATCTAATATTTCGTTAGGTGATGCTACAAAATTTTTGAAGATGTATCGAGACGACAAATAAAACAATGCACCAGATATACTACCACTAGCTATAGATACACTTAACATCTTAGATGCTACATCATTTATATTATCATACATTTTTGCACCAACATACTGTGAAAGTATAGCAAGATTAGCAGACGCAAAGCTCATTACAAAAGATGAAAAAAGAGAGTAAGCAGGCCACACTTGTCTAGGAACAGCCATAGCGAACTGATTATACCTGCTAAGCCAAAAAGCATCAACAATACCATAGATATCCTGAACCAATCTCACAAAAAGCAATGGTAAACCCAAACGTAAGAATACCGTTATTATTGGACCACTTACAATAGCTTCACGATATTTGCTACTATCTCCCGAAATGGTTCTAGCCATATACATACCTTATATTTCTGAGGAATATGTTCCTCAGAAATATAAGCTTAAAATACCTATCTAAGGTTCTGATAGAGAATATATGTAGCGTAGAGGTTGATAGTTTGGTCAAGAGAACTAGATACTCATGGCTAAAGAACCTTATACTAGCTATCTTAGCAAGCGGCGATGTTATGCATGGATATGTAATATACAAGAGAATAGAGGAAGCCGTAGGTGCTAGATGGAGACCATCGATAGGTACTTTCTATAGGATATTGATGAGATTAAGAAATGAGGGTATGATTGAATGTTATAAACAGAATAGAAGGACAGTTTGTAAGATCTCTGATAAAGGTCTAAACTATATGGTAGATGAGATATCACTACATTTGCCAAAATTCTTAGGTGTAATTAATGAAGTACTTAAAGCCTATGTATATGTAGTTAAGAATAGGAACACAAGTATGGATCTAGATACCGTTAATAAGCTTAAAAAATTGATGGATACGGTAGTAGATTCTTTAGCTCCAGATTCGTTTAGGCATCTATGTGAATCAAAATCATGATTAAGATGTTTACTTAATCAATATTCTTTTCACCCTGAGTTAGACCTATATAGATTGAATTGAGATAAATCATGTTTGCCTTATGATTAGGTATAAATTATTTAAATAATTTAAATATATTCTATGGATGATGCCTCAAATCCTGGATTTAAATTATTAGAAAATACTTAATGATAAAGTTTAATAGTTTAATGAATTCGCAATACTGTAAAAGTGGGTATGGACAATGGGGATAGAACAAACACGTCTAAGAACCTCTACTACTCATTTCGCACCATCAATGATGGCTTACATTGTAGTGTTTTCAGCATTAGCTATAGTGTTACACATATTTCAGTATCCATTTCCATTAGCGCCTTGGCTTAAATTTGATTTAGCTGGAGTACCTCTAACAATATTGTCACTAATCTCACTAAAGTTGGGGGGAATAGGATTTACAATATTTTGGGTAGGATCACTCCTACTTACCACAGATCCCACAAGAGTTATAGGGCCTTCTATGAAGACAATAGCAGAAGCTTTAACAGCATTACCTTTTGCATACATATACAAGAGATCTAAGGGTCAGCAAGAAAGCCTCAAGACTATCGCTATAGGGTTTGCAATAGCTTTAGCATCTCGTGTACTTATAATGCTACTTTTAAACTATATTGTAGCACCTTATTGGCTTGTATGGGCTAGATGGATGAAGACTCTCGAAGATGCGTATAGATTCACTATTACATATCTACCGGTTAATGCTCTATTTAATGCCATAGTTGTCTGCTATGTGATACCTATAGTAGCTGCTATATGGAAGTCTGTCAAGAAGTACATACTACCGTCATAAACTTAGATACTCTCTACAGAAAATTGGTACGGGTCTCTCAAGGTGAATTCAATAAGCAATGCATTTTTTAATCATGTGGTTTACGTAGATAACCTATGGGTAAAGTATAGAGATAGTGATTGGGTACTTAAGGGAGTCAATCTTAATATAGGTAAAGGTGAAAGCGCTTTAATAGTTGGTTCAAGTGGAGGTGGAAAAACAACACTAGCTAGAGCACTATGTGGATTAGCTGAGAAGATCTTTAGAGTTGAGATAAAAGGAAGAATAGAGATATGCTCTAAACCTGTACATCAGATGGATTTATACGAGCTTCAGAAATGTATACAGATCGTGAATCAAGATCCATATACACATTTTCTTGAACCTATACCTATAGAAGACATGATTACATATGCTGAAGGTATCTACGGGAGTAAGAGTTATGAAATAGTTGATCATGTATTAAAGATGTTCAAAGTTGAAGAAATAGCTAGGAAACCGATAGTTAATCTATCTGGAGGTCAATTAAGGAGACTAGCTATAGCTAAAGCGCTTATTACCGATCCTAAGATAGTGGTTCTTGATGAACCTCTGATGTGGCTTGATGATTTTGATGGAATAGATCTGGTTATGAGTGTTCTAAAAACGCTGAGGAGCCTCAAAAAAACGGTAATAGTTTTTGAGCATAGATTTCTACGTCTACTAAATCTCTTTGATAATGTATATAATTTAAAGAATGGGCATCTATATAAGCTAGATAGAGATATGGTGTTTCATAAAATAGATGATAGAACTAATACCGATAAAGCTACATATAAATATAGAGGTATTAATGAGAACTCGTGTCGAGAAGGACCAGTACTAGAGTTAAAAGATGTATGGTTTAGATATGATAGAGGTTCAGATTGGTTGTTAAAAGGAGTAGAGCTTAATTTATGTAGAGGAGATAATATAGTAATCTATGGTCGTAACGGTAGCGGTAAATCAACACTACTACGCATTATAGCAGGGATATTGAAGCCTGTAAGAGGTATTAGAAAGGTTTACGCTAAAGTGCTTTACGTTCCTCAAGTACCGTACCTGTTCATAACTGAAGATAGTGTGATTTCGGAGGTAAAGACAATATGTAGACATACAATTAAAAATGATACTTGTATAAACGAAGGAACAGAGGTTCTCAAAAAATTTGGTTTCACCAATCTTGATGTACTGCCTATAAACTTGTCGTGGGGTCAGCAAACAAGACTTGCTGTACTATTATCATATATAGCTTCAAGAAATGGTGTAGTGATTCTTGATGAACCTTTCACAGGTTCTACTTATCTAGATAGCTTCAATATTGTTGATCTATTGCTAAAGTTAGACAATGTCGCGGAAATAATTACGTTAAGTAGTAAGGACTATATACCTTTGTTTAGGAATGCTAGAACATACATTCTTGATGAAGGCACGTTAAAGTCTTTTGAATACCGAGACACAACTATATCAAAGATTGTGGAGCTCTCTAAATCGATTTACTAGTAGACTGTTAGGTGATGTATAGATGAGTAGTGTTAAGAGATTTGCTGAATTATTTATACCTATAGGTAGTAGGGTTTTTTCGACATACACAAGGATCTTTCTACCTATATCTATGAGCTCTATATCTATTGTGTCAACACTTCAGCCATTCCAAGACAGAGGAATAGTTTTTACGGTATATGGTTTTACTGTAGTGTTGTTACTTATGTATATCGTGAAGATTCTAGAAAGAGCACTGAGGAGTCTCACTCTACCATTCATGTTTATAGCTCTAGGTCTTCTGGTTAACTTCATATCTATGTTTTTAGGACTTACACCACCACCAATATATTCTTTAATATTGTCTGCATTCAAGGTTTCATTGATCTTCATATCTATAGCTCTTCTTATTCAATGGTTAAGTTTTAGAGAATTCAGATGTGTATTGAAGATGATCAAGTTAAGCAGTCTAGCAAAGATATTGACTATAGTGATGGCAGTTATGCCTACGCTATTCAATAACTATGCAGAATCATATACCGCAGTATTTCTGAAGCTAGGTAGACGAAGAGTTTACAAGGCTGTGAAACCATTGGTAGTTCAATCAGCTATACTGGCTCTAGATATTGCACAAGCACTCTATCTGTATGGATTCCCTAGAGATGTTTGTATATCTATTGATAGACCTAAAGCTAAAGAGATAGCTTTAATTGTGGCAATAATTTTTATAGGGATAGTACTTCTACTCTACATGCCATAGACTTCACCTCTATCTTTAATCATTCTATAAACTAAATCACGAATCGTTCTCAATGGTAGACCTGTAGCTTGAGCTATAGCCTTCAAACTCTCGTACTCTGGTTTTATAACCAGCACATTACCCTTTAGATCTTTACTAATTTTGAATACAACTGGATATTTAGTGCCTTTAATTTCTACGTCTATTATCCTCTTCTCCCTAATGGGTACAACAAATCTTCTGTATCTTGTATACCTTACACCCAGAGTACCAAGCTCATCTATAAGAATTCTGGCGATTTCACTAACCTTATCTAAATCAGCTATAACTCTAATAGTGTATCCAGGCCTATTTTTCTTCATGTATAGAGGAACTATAGCTACATCTCTAGCACCTACCTCCATAAGCTTATTAAATATATGGCCTATGATTTCTCCAGAAACATCATCTATATCAGTTTCAATTACAGCTATATCTTCAGACGCAAGATCTTCAATATCAAACTTGGTATCGTTGTATCCGACAATAATTCTCAATATGTTTGGCAAATCCTTTAAATCCCTTGATCCTGCACCATATCCTATAGATTCAATACGAATAGAAGGTATGTATTCGGTAAATTCTTTAACAATGCCTGCAATTATTGCAGCACCCGTTGGTGTTGTAAGTTCCTGCTCTATAGGGCCTCCAACTATCTTGGCCTTTACCTTTTTCAATATCTCTAATGTTGCAGGTGTAGGTACAGGATATAGACCATGTGTACAATGGATTCTTCCACCTCCAATAGCTATAGGAAGTGATATAAAGTGAGACTCTATGAGGTCTAGTGTTTGAAGCGCTATTGCTGAACCAATTACATCAACAAATGTGTCAGCAGAACTCAGTTCATGCATATGTGTGGTGTAGAGATCAATATCTCCATGAATAGATGATTCAGCTTCTACAAGTATCTCTATAGCTCTTAGAGCAAAGTTTTTTGCATTATCATTAAGATCTATATTTGAACATATGTTTCTAGTAATTTCTATCATTTCTCGTCCTGTTCTATACCTATGCTTTTCTTTGACCTTAATTCTGAGACTCTTAGCCTTAATACCCCTTTTTACAACATCAATAAAATCTAGCTCGAGTTTTTCGACACCTTCAGCATATTTTGGAACAACATCTTCAAGAACCTTTATTTTATCTATGTTAGCACCAAACGATACTAGTGCTGATAAAAACATATCGCCTGAGATTCCAGCTATGCTTGGATCTAAAACCACAACCTTCTTCATATTGATTCACACAATCATGTTATTTGCATCAAACCTTCTTTACATTTTTCTCTATATAACGAAATTCGTTTACCTATTAGTGCTGCAAGAACAGCAGCACTAACACCATTATCTATATTCACTACAGCAAGCCCCAATGGACATGCTTGAAGCATTGAATATAGAGCAGCTATCCCTTCTCCACCAAGACCATAGCCTACAGATGTAGGAACAGCTATAACAGGTACATCTATTAGTGAAGCTACAACCGATGGGAGAGCTCCCTCCATACCAGCTACAACTATAACCACATCAGCATCAACATCTTTTACCTTCTTGAGAGCCTCTATAACTCTATGAAGACCCGCTACACCAACATCATATATCGATATAGCTCTACATCCCATCTCCTCTACAACTACTCTACACTCTTCAGCTACAGATATATCGGCTGTACCAGCAGTAAGAATACCAATAGTACATTGATGCCTCCTTCTTTCAAAATCCTTCTTTCTCGCTATAGCTATCCTTCCTCTATCAAAAACTTCTATCTCTAGATCATCTATATGCAAATTCTTTAAATAATTTATATGTTCTTTCCTAAGTCTAGATATAATTATTCTACCGGTTTTCGGAACAACACTCCTTATTATCTTCTCAAGTTCTTCTAAATCCTTTCTCTCAGCGAAAACAATCTCAGGTATATCTCTTCTAAGTTCTCTACCTAAATCATATCTAATCTTGTTATCTATATAATCTAGCTCGAAAATCTTCAATCTCTTAATAGCTTCATCTACATCGATATCTCTTTTTGCAACCTTCTCAAGAATCTCTCTAATACTTGGCAAGAGATACTTCCTCTTTAATCTTCTAGTTGTTGAAGAACTTAAGAAGCTCTATAACTGTTCCTAAACTTTTTCGTGTATCCATATATATGTATATACCGTTTTCGAAATAACCAAGTTGTTCAATATCACCACCAATATCTTTTAGTTTCTCAATACATTCATCAACATTTTCTACTTTAAAAGCTATATGATGAACACCTTGACCATAGTTCTTAATGTATGTACTCCAAGTGCTATCACCATCTATAGGCTCTATCAATTCTATAACAATATTATCTAGTTCTATAAAAGCTAGCTTTGCTTTTCCAGCAGGTTTACCTCTATACATTGCTTTTGTCTTATTCCAATCATCTGTTTCAATGATTTTTGGCTTCTCGAGACCAAGGATCTTACACCATTTTCTAGCAACGTCTTCTATATCGTCTACAACTATACCTATCTGAACCACGTTCTTCAGATTCTTGGTGCAAGTCATAGAGATCATACACATGATAAACACTAAACTTAATATCTTTTTGGGGAATATTCTATCTAGAGTATGATGGTGAATGGAAGGATACAATCCAATTGAATTAACGGAAATAGTCAAGAAACATGTTACACAAACACGTAACAATATCGAGGAACGAAAATATTATCGATTCAGAGGAGGTAAATGGTACGGAGGTATAGCTACAGGTGATGTTGTTGGATGCAACCTCAGATGTAGATTCTGTTGGGGATGGCGCTATACCCATAGCGTTGACAAAGGCTACTTCATGTTGCCTGAAGAAGTGTTCACGAAGCTCATAGATATAGCCTCGGATAGAGGCTATAAATACGTTAGACTAAGTGGTGGGGAATCAACAATATCTATAGACCACTTGATTTATTTATTGAATAGAGTTGAAGAAATGAAACTCATTTTTATACTAGAGACAAACGGAATAATTATAGGATACGATGAGCGGGTAGCGAAAAAACTTGCAAACTACAGTAGGATAGTTATAAGAGTATCATTTAAGGGAACAACATCTGAGGAATTCCATAGACTTACTGGAGCTTCATCTAAATTCTTCGAGTACCAGATTAAAGCTCTCGAAAATCTTCTAGACAATGGTATGAAGCCTGGAGAAGATTTCTATCCAGCCGTAATGCTGAGTTTTACGCAAGATGAAAACTATACACAATTCAAGAGAAAACTAAGGACTATTCATCCTGTACTTTCGGAATCAATAGATGAGGAATACGTAATACTGTATCCACATGTTATCGAAATACTAAACAGATATAACCTTAAACCAAGAATAGCCTTCAAGCCAGAAAGCGTACCGGAATTTATGGTGTAGATACACCAATCATGACTAACTATAACCATATGCACACAATATTACACTATAGTGAGTATCCAAGTAACTATATGACTACATTATGTACACATAATAGTGGCTAGAGTATATCTCTGAACCAAGTATGTCTACTGCAGAGTTTTTATATACGGACCTATGCAGTTGGTGAGGATACTACACACTATTTGGATACTGTTGATAAAAATGATTGTGGGTATATACCTAGTTCAATAACAAGTTGGTTCTAGTAATACAGTAGTAGTCATAGAGGGAACGCTTAAGAGAAACTCTACTGCCGAGATCCATATTTAAACTCTGAGGTTATACCCAGGTAATTCATCTGTCTATAAGACACAATACAGAAGGAAGATAATACCTCTAGTCATAGAGCCTCCGGCGGGTTATGATAGTTATGAGGAGGCAAATATTTAGAAAGATTATAAATATTGTTGTTGAAGGTTACGCTGTTGGTGATGATGCTGTCGAACTCCGTATAAAACCTGTCAATAGCGAGGTAGAAATAACTAATCTATGCATAGAGAAACCCTACAAAGGTGGCAACGGTACTAACTGTAGAAAAGTGTTTCTATATGTGGATCAAGAGTGCTTCGGTAACATTACCCTTGATGCAATAAAGGTGAGCGATAGAGATACAATTGATTTAAATGCCAACATAAAGTTCTATACAAGGGAACAGTAGCTGTATTGTTATAGACCTTTAACAAAGGTAGTGTAGAACACAAATGAATTCCACATAAATCACTAATAAAATCATATACACCAAAATATTTTTTAATGGTGTGTTTCCTTAAACTCGTTCTCCTTTACTAGAAACCTGATTGAGTTTTTGAACCTCTTGAAATACCCACCCTAGATTGTGTACAAATCTTCTCTCAATATTTTCTTCGTATAGTGCTTGAGCTATTAGTGGTAGAGCTATTGTCGCATCTACATACGCTACCCTTTTTTTAGCTCTATAAGATACCTTTCCCCAGCTAACGGCTTCCTCTAGAGTAGCTCCTGATAATCCACCCCATTGAGGTGCATCTGTTGTTATCTGTACAACATATTCTAGCGGTTTGTAGTGTTCTTCACTTTTCTTGTTCAACTCGATAAGTGTTTGAGCAACTGTTACCAAATTGATGTAATCTTTGGGTACTCCTCCACCGATGTATATAGCTGACATCTTTTTTGCTTTTCTACCTATCTCTACTATTTGATTGAAGTCTTTAACCATATCTAGAACTATATCGTGACTTCTTTCCCTGGAAGCTAGAACAGCTGCAATACCATAAGCACTATCAACTAATGCAGGTGAAAATACTGGTACACCTACTCTATACGCAGCTGAAACTATACAGTCTATACCTCTTCTATCTAAGTATTCTCCAAAGAGATACAAGAATTCTGCTGTAGAATATCTTGATCCTCTGGGCAAGGTGTAGATGAACTCCTTTATCAAGTTCTCCATCTTTCGGTACGCAAGTTCATCTGCAAACACATCGTAGAACCTATCTATCTTGTACTTTAGAAGCTCGTAATCGTCTACATATGGGGATCCTTTGTAGTAGCTAAAGCCCATAGCTTCATATATATCTTCAGATATGTTTGCACCTGTCGATACAATAACATCTACATATCTCTTCTCTATAAACCACTTAACTATCTTCCACATACCTGCTGTACTCATAGATCCAGCTAAACCTAGAAACACGATATTATCAGGATCTTTCAGCATGGATACTATAATTTCATAAACTTCTCCTAGAGCTCTACCTTGATAAGCTGTATCGGCAAGATCGTTAAGCAGTTCTCTTACGCTTCTATTCCTCAACTCAAGTGTTTTTAGTTTCTCGATAAGATATGGATTTTCTGGAGATCTATTCATTTTATACACGTTGAAACGGTTCTAGCCAACTGTTTCTATAGTATACCCTAATAAATTTAGTAGATCTCGATCCACTATAACAACCATCATTAACAATAACTAGCTTCAGTACAAAGTTCAACCTAACCAGGTATAGAGACTGGTTAACATGATGTACCATATCAACGGTTATTAGGGATTAAGTCAATCTTCATTAATCTATATGGATTCTAGCTAGATAGCATATTATGTAAACGTTATTAGGAACCCAAATTAAGAGAACTACATGTATGAAGATATACACAATATGGTGTAGCACCTCAACATTCATCAAGCACATGAGGCTCTGGGGAAGATTATGTCTAGATTTAGATTATCTGTATCTCGAACAAAAACAGGTAAAGAGATATATGATTGTGTTGTAGTTGGTGCTGGTCCAGCTGGTCTTACATCAGCAATATATCTCGCTAGATTTGGCTTAAAGATTAATATAGTGACTAGAGATGTTGGAGGTAAGATGGCTATAGCTCCTCTAGTAGATGATTATCCTGGTATTCCCGAGATACCTGGGATAAAGCTTGCCGATCTTTTTGAACAGCATGTTAAAAAATTTGGTGTAGAAATTGTTGTAGGAGAGCTTATGGTGAACCTCAAGAGGGAGGGTGATATATGGTGTGTAGAGACAGTTAGCGGCTCAAAATTTTATGGGTATAGTGTTATAGTGGCTATTGGATGTGAGAAAAAGAAGCTTGGAGTACCTGGAGAAGATAGATTTCTTGGTAGAGGAGTATCGTATTGTGCAGTCTGTGATGCACCTTTCTTTAAAGATAAAGTTGTGGCTGTTGTTGGTGGAGGTGATTCAGCGCTTTCAAGTGCTCTTCATCTAGCATCATATGCTAGAACAGTCTATATAATCCATAGAAGGAACATGTTTAGAGCGTTTCAAGCATATGTTGATAAAGTATTGAAAGAACCTAAGATAGAGGTGATAATGAACTCAAGGGTTGTAGAAATACTTGGAAAAGATAAAGTTGAGGCTGTAAGAATTAGAACAAGTTCAGATGAAGAAAAGGTGCTGAAGGTTGATGGAGTCTTTATAGAGATAGGTTCTGAACCACCTAAACAGCTTTTGGAAAAAATAGGTCTAGAACTCGATGATAAAGGATACATAGTGGTTAAACCAGATATGAGCACAAATCTTCCAGGTGTATTTGCAGCAGGAGATGTTACTGGAGGACCCCATAAAGTACGGTTCGAGCAGATAATTGTGGCGGCAGCCGAAGGAGCTATAGCTGCAAACTCTGTTTACCACTACCTATTGTCAGTTAAGAAAGATTAAAATCAAGTGTGATTTAGATCTTTAAAGTATATAGGTTTACCTTTCGTAGCGTTTAGTTGATAGGGAAGGTATGAATTGATGTATCTTGATTCAGTATCCGAACCAATACTATTGGTCTTAATCAATGGATCCATAGTTATGGGGGCAACATCTCTAGGTTCGTTAACAGCTTTCTTTGGATATAGACTTTCTGATAGATATCTCGATCTAAGTCTAGGATTTGCTGCAGGAATAATGATTGTTGCCAGCTTCAGTAGCTTGATAATGCCTGCAATAGATGAGGGCCTGTATATTGATGTAGGTCTTGGCATAGCTCTAGGAACACTATTGATATTATTGTTAGACAGAGTTCTACCTCATGAGCACGAAAGTGTGGGATATGAAGGTCTAGAACGTTTCAGGGAGAAAATACGCAAGGCATGGTTAGTAGCTCTAGCCATGATCATCCACAACATACCTGAAGGACTTGCAGTAGGTGTAGCAACAATCTATAGCCCTTACTTAGGATTGGCAACAGCTATAGCTATAGGGCTTCAAGATGTAGTTGAGGGTATGGCTACATCACTACCTTTAGCCTCTGCTGAAGGAAAACGTCTTAAAGCTGTAGCCATAGGCATTATAAGTGGTGTGATTGAGTTACTAGCCACGTTTAGTGGAGCAGCTCTAGCTACATTGAGTAGAATATTCCTGGGTATAGGTATGGGGCTAGCTGCAGGAGCTATGATATATGTTGTAGTAGAAGAGATACTTCCAGAGATATTCCATAGACAAGCAAGAAATAGAAGAATAGCCACACTAGGGTTCATCATAGGGTTCTATGCAATGCTATACCTAGATATACTAATACATTAGCCAAATCACTAAATAAAGATAGCAATTTAGAACACCTGGGGAGAAGCTGGAGCTAATTCTCCACAGATCTTGAGAATGATGTTCAAAATCTATAGAATACGATATACAGAACACGTAGCTATGTATATATTCAGGTAATCGTTGGCTGTATACATACCCTAGGCTATTACATTAAGATTCCATATATATAGACATCCTAGATAGTTACTCAGTATCATCACAAGACATTATATAGCAATCAAATTAGATATAGAGCATGCTATATGTAGAGTATTGCTCTACATCTACCTATTACCTATGACAAATTTCGGAGGCTCTATCCATTCTGATCTACATCTAGGACATCTCGATGGCTTTCTAGGTCTATCAAGTTCAGAAAACACATAGCCACATTTTCTACATCTTGCAGGTAGCATGAGCAATAACTTTTTATTTCCACTTTGTCGTCTAACGGTTTTCGCTATATGCGCCAAATGTTCATAAACATCGTAAACATCTATCCCCATAATCTGTGCAATCTCTTCCGCAGATAATGGGGCTTCTGTTGCTTCTAAAAGCTTCATTATCCTCTGTCTAATACTCCCCAAATATTCGTCTCCAAAATACACTCATAACCACCTTAAAGAGATGAAAGGGAGATAGGATTTGATCTAGTGGATTCAACACTCTGTGAAACCAAGCACTCTACACCATTCACGAATTATTTCTTCTTCTGCCCTCTCTTGCTCAATGAGTTGATGTTCAGCATAATTAGGTTTCCTGGATCCTTTATCGAGGCTCATCTGAATATATTCAACAGCCTTTCTAGTTGGATGAGAAACTATACTGATGTAAGCTCTAGCAATAGCTGCTACAGTTGCCTCATGTAGAACAATGACCTGGTCCTTCAGAACAAGAATCAACCTCATATGTCTATGGTTCGGCGGAATAAAACCTACAACCTTAACAACATCACTATTCCTATACACCTTCACATCAGTAGATACAGACATAACAACTCACTACTCAGTCCTTTCTTAAACAAGTTTATAGCTGATTAATACTTGATAGTTCTAGATCAAATATGGTATTAATATCTCATAAAGATTTCTATTCATTGTAACTATATTGATCGGTATATGGATAAGAGGCACGGTCTCCTAATTATCTGTATATACATCTACTATACCCTCTGTAAGACAAAGAAATAAAGACTAGGGTTTAAATAATGTTGATATAGAGAATTTGATTAATTGTTAGTGGGTGTTATCCATATACTTCCTAGATTTTGTTAGAGTATGCAGTATGTTTTAAAGAAATCAAGGAATTAGATTAAAACATTTGATATATTGAGAGATTTCGGAAATTTTTAATAAATTCTCTATATCGACCAACAGATTATGTTCTTCAGATTTTTCGAAGGTAGAGATTAGTTAAAATCAGTATTCGAGAGCATTGGATATACATTAAATCACATTCTAGATTTATTCGATGTTTGTTATCTGAGTGATTGAAGGTTTTGTTGATGTGGATGGATTTTGAAGTATGGTTATGTTTTGTTAATGTCTTTGACCGATTTTCATGGTGATGGGTATTTGTGTTTGATTTTTCTAGTTTATTGATCTTTATTAGAAGTAGTGATTGTGGTTAAGTGTGGGTTTGTTCTGATTTCCTCAAGATAAATAATATTACCAAACTCTTGATTAATCATACATAATCTATGGGGGTGTATAGATAGATTAAGGTCTAGTTCACTATTACTGGTTTGCTAGATCAGTTAATGTAAATGTATATGTGTGGGTGGTTTAAGTGGATAGATATAGATCTAAGGTAGTGATTACAGCTCCTATACACAATATATGTATTGATATACTTAAGCAGAAAGCTGATGTATATGTTTATGAGAAGCCATTGTTGAATGAAGAAGAGATTATTGAAGTAGTTAGAGAAATTGATCCAGATGCCATTGTAGCTGTTCGCGGTGTTGAGAAGATAACTAGAAGAGTGTTTGAAGCATGTAGTAATCTGAAGATTGTTGCTAGAAATGGTGTAGGTTATGATGGTGTAGATGTTGTAGCGGCTACTGAGTATGGTGTGTGGGTAACTATAGCTCCTGTTAAAGAGCTTTTTCAAGCTGTAGGTGAACATGCTGTTGCATTGATCCTGTGTTTAGCTAGAAAGATATGTTTAGCGGATAGACGTGTTAGAGAAGGTGGATGGATAGACAAGGATCTTTTGGGTATAGGTTTAGAGAAGAAGATTATAGGGATTGTTGGTCTAGGTAGGATAGGTGTTGAAATAGCTAGAAAGGTTAAAGGGCTTGGTGTAAACGTGATGTATTTCGATATAGCTAGAAAAGAGGATCTTGAGTCAAGTCTAGGTATCGCTTATTCAGATCTATACACACTATTAAGAGAATCAGATTTCGTCATTCTATCGGTTCCATTAACAGAAAAAACAAGAGGAATGATAGGCGAACAGGAGCTCAGATTAATGAAGCCTACAGCCTATGTAATCAATATAGCTAGAGGTGCTGTAATTGATTATCCAGCTTTACTGAAAGCACTAAAAGAGAGATGGATAGCAGGTGCAGCTCTAGACGTATTTCCTATAGAGCCTGTGCCTAGAGATGACGAGATCCTGAAGCTAGACAACGTTATATTAACACCACATATAGCTTGGTTTACAGAAGAAGCCAGAATAGCTATGGCTAAAACAGTTGCAGAAGAAGTTGTAAGAGTACTTAGCTGTGGAGAACCTCTCTATCCTGTGAATCCCGAGGTAAAGGATAGGGCCAAGGCTAAGTGTCGCTCTCTACGTAATCTAGATGCCTCTTCTTGACGTAGTCTAGAAGCGTTTTAGCATCTCTTTTGCTCCTTTCTTCACCGATATTTCCATGCATTAAGTCCCTTATGTACCTCAGATCGCTTGCCAGCATTTCTCGTAGAGAAGGGTTGTAGAGGGCTGCTGCAGGATGTATTGTAGGTATTATTGAGACATCTAAACCCAACAGATTTATTGAATAGACTCTACCCCTCATCCTCATAACACCTTCCCATTCAATACCATACATCGAGAACACCCTCTTACCAGCGATATTTCCCAATGTTACCACAATCTTGGGTTTGAGCATAGCTATCTGAGACTCTAGATATACACTGCAATTCTCTATCTCATCATCTCTCGGCTCTCTATTCTGTGGAGGTCTACACTTAACAACATTAGTTATATAGGTTTGTTCACGTCTAATATTCAAGCTCTCTAAAACCATAGTGAGTAAACGGCCAGCCGCACCAACAAAAGGTCTTCCAAGCTCATCTTCTGTAGCTCCTGGAGCTTCTCCTATAAGCATTACTGAAGCAGTTCTAGAACCTTCGCCAGGCACAGCGTTTTTCCTGTATCTATGTAGAATACATCTACTACAGCTCTTTATACTAGCTTCAAGTTCTTCCCAAGACTTAAACCGATTCGTGGAGACTCACCTTCGTCTATATCAATGTCTATGGTGTACCACTAGATGTGTAGTAGACACAATAACGTTTATATTTTATAGCTGTATATGTACAAGATCTGAAAGCTTATAGTCTGGTGGAACTCTATGGGTCTCAAGCATAAAAAGTACATCTATGTAGCTAGAGCAGATGGATACTACGTAAAGATTAGAGTACTGAAGAGTAGAACTGACGAAGAATCTAGATACATGGTGATCGGTCCAAAGGTTAGAGAACCTCCATTAAACGCTCAAGTTATTAGGGAAGACCAGCTACCAGATAAAATAAAAACAGAACTTTATACAGTATAGGGTAGTAGAGCTAGATGATGATGTCGACGTAAACGGATTGATGACGAGGGGTCGATACTCTGACAAAAATAGCCAACGATCATCAGTATAGGAACCAGGGTTAGATAGCCTTAGGTACTCTATGGACTTTAAGAGGTGCTGAAGGTATGTCAGGGCTTAAGATACAGTACCTCTCTAAAAAAGCTGTAAAGAGCATTCTGACGTTTCTTGAGAATAGAAAATATATAGACCCGATTTTCTTGGAAATAATTAGGGAGCATGAAGAGGTTAAGCTAGTCGTAGGCAGTAGGTTTGAAATAATAGTATTTGATTCAATACCGGCGTTATTTAGGAAGCTAGATAGAGACATCTATATGCCAACACTATATGTACTGAATATGCTATATAGTAGCAAAAAGATTGTTATTGTACCAAGTGTAACAACAGATGAAGGTGCTATAGCTCCTTTGAAAAGAGGGGCAGACTTAATGATACCTGGTATAAAGAAGATAAACAAGAGCTTTAGCAAAGGAGATATAGTGGCTATAATGGAGCCTGGAGAAAGATATATCGTGGCAGTAGGTATAGCTCTAGTTAATTCCATAGATATAGCTCCTAATATGAAAGGTAGAGGTATAGAAAATCTATCGCATATAGATGACGAGATATGGTCAACATCTCTACATATAGTTAAGGCGCTTTCTAGATAACATTAGGCCTCTTAATCCTAAACAAATTCTCATCGCTTCTGCTGTATATAGATATAAAGGTGTTCTCATAAACTACCTCAATCCTAATGATATACTCATAGTTCCTAAAGTCAATTACGGCTATACCGAGATTCTCGATAATATTGCCAATATATCTTAGTAATGAAGAACAGGAGTCTATAATGTTGCCACGCTTTCTACATCTTCCTATAGCTTTTATCGGGAGTCTATATCCCTTCAATAGAATAGCATCTACAACACTTCTCGCTATATGTTCATAACTTGTAGAACACACAAAATCAATAGGTATTACCCAGTAGCCTCTAACATTTCTAGAGACTATGTACCTAACAACAGTATATACATTGAGTTGCCTTTCCATGTATACCACAACAAAACCTCTACCAGAAAACCATGAACATCTAGCTTCAATACCATAACTAAATAGTATGTCTAATACCTCACTACATACACTTTCCTCGTTACCGATACCACACGTAATCATTATCATGGGTTCAGTAACCTTGACATCTATCACAATTCAACACGCTCGTACCTCGTCATCACCCAATAGGTAAATAAACATTTAACCCCTAAAAACTGGTTAATATAATTTCGGGAAACAAGTAGTGCGGGGGTGCCCGAGCTAGGTCAAAGGGGGCGGGCTTAAGACCCGCTGGCGTAGGCCTGCGTGGGTTCAAATCCCACCCCCCGCACTAGAGTTTTTAAATGCTGATTATTATCATACATGGTTATGGAGATTCAATGAGATGCACATCATATGGATATGTAGATTTGTGGTTAAGATCCTTATGAATGTCCTGATGGTCTGTTCTAATAGTATTTTTCATATACATTTATATTGGTTCCTAAACCGAGGGCTCTAATATACATGTTATTGGGAGAGCTGTATGGGGAAAAGTGTTGTACTTTTTGCCTCAGCCCAACTTGAGCAGCTAGATGAAAAGTATAGTTTGTCTTTCAAATTCAAGAATCTGCTGGAGAAGTCGTCGTTAAGTAGCATTATAGAGCCAGGCAATACTGTTGCCATAAAGTTACATGTAGGTGATATGTCTCATGGAGGTTTTAGAACCATTAGGACAATATTCGTTAAAATACTTGTTGATTATGTTAAAAGTGTCGGTGGAGTACCGTTTCTAACAGATACATGGGGTCTTAACCACGTTATAGTTGGTATAGAGAATGGATATGGCTATGAAGCTGTTGGAGCACCATTAATACCTGTTTCGGGTATAAAGGAACACGATGTTGTAAAGGTTCACGTACCTAATGCGTTAAGGTTGAATGAGGTAGAGGTTGGTGGGAATGTATACTATGCCGATGTCATTATAAACTTTGCCCATAGCAAAGGTCATCCAGCCTCGGGCTATGGTGGAGCCATAAAGAATATAGCTATGGGTTGCACAGGACCTAATACACGAAGAGAGGTACATAATCTCGAGCAACTCGATAATTATGGTAGAGCATTTCAAGAAGCACTAGTTGATGCATTCCATGGTGTTATCCTTAACAAGCCTAGGAAAGTGTTTCACATAAACTACGCACTCGATATAATACCCACATGCGATTGTGCTCCATGGTCAGATATACCTATAGTTCCTGATATAGGGATACTGGCATCAGAAGATGTTGTAGCTCTAGAGAAAGCAACACTAGATATGATTAACGAAGCACCTGTTGTTCCTAGATCTATAGCCGAGAAAGCAGATATAAAACCGAGAGAAAACAAGTTCTTTAAACTGCATGCCAAAGATCCATATATTCAGGTGGAGGCTGGTTATAGAAAGGGTTTAGGTTATCTTGATTACGAGATAGTTATGGTGGAGATATCTTGAGGCAAAAAGTATGGGTAAATCAAACAAAATGTATTGGATGTGGCAAATGTGTAGCGGTATGCACAAATAATGTATTTAAGATTGTTAACAGGAAATCTATTGCCGTAAATCCTGAAAACTGTGTTACATGTAGAGCATGTACAACTAATTGCCCTACAGGAGCAGTATCTTTAGCACCACGTGATATGTATGCTACATATGCTAGATTCTATAAGAAGAGCTAGATACTTGAAAATCAAATCATTAGCGATGTATTAGAACTTTATAGTGTAGATAGACAAGACATAGTTGATGTTCTTTTCCTTACGGATATCTAATGGATACTTATCAGCGATATACAGTTATGTACCTAGTTATTCTAAATGAATCATCATCTATATCGATTATCGAGGAAACGATAGTCATATACTCGATACAGAGGATTGGTGTTTGAGGTTGATGTTCTTGATGATCGAGAACAATCTTATGTATTTACTTGTTAACGACTTTTTGTTCTAGATATCTCTTTACAATTTCTTGTAGTTTTGCTATAATCTTTCTCTTGTCTTCCATTAAAACAACATCGCTATATCCATATGCGACAATGTTGTGTGCAAATGGGCTAGGCGCGTAATGACTAAATGTGTAGGCTATCTTTATTTCTTTAGAGTGTATCTTCCTGATGACTTCTTTAGCATGTGTAAGATCCATAAAGTCTTCCAGTATCTCTCTATATGTTTCTTCGATTATGGGAAACTTATGGTATTTCTCTACAACTTCTATAAGTTTTTCAGCATTTATTTGTCTTCTGGCTAGAGCTACGTCAATACCTTTATATCTTCTGAGAAGCATGAAGGCTCTTTCAGCACAATGTCTGAATCTCTTCTTGAAGAGCTCTGTACTCCTGACAGCTTTTCTAGCTATTTTCTCGACTAGATCTTCTGTAATCTTTTCTACTATATCATTGATGAGGTCTTTCAACATGCTATCAGATATAGCTAAGCTCTTTAGCGTTAGTATAAATCCGTTATCTGTCACGGTTATTCTAACATTTTCTCCAAGTTTCTTGCTGAGCATGTATGCATAAACTCTCGAAAGAACATCATTAACTCTCCTGCCAAATAATGCATGGAATATTATGTTTATAGATCTCATCTCTAAATCTCTCCATACCTCTATGACAATAAGTTCATTAGAGGGGATCATTTCCATGTACTGTAGTTGCTGATGAACGTAATCGTAGATATATTCAGCAGCATGTTTCTCTAGCCCATACTCTTTAACAAGAATCTCTAGAACTTTTTCTCTAGGAAGATGATCTATTAGTACAGCTAGATTCCTTCTAAACATACCTACCTCAAGTGCTGAGTCATAAGAAAGAGGTAGCATTTCGGAAAACCATGTTGGTACAGTAGGTTTCTCTCCTTCAGCTGGTAACACGTATATATGTGTTGGATGAATTGCTAAAATCCTATATGTCTTACCTCCTAATACGAAGATGTCTCCAGGACTGAGAATCTCTACAAAACCTTCTTCGAGGTCTCCAACATATTTCTTTCTATTCTCTTCATATGATATTACAGGTATTTTAGCTTCATCAGGTATGACGCCGACATTAAGTTGGTATATCATTCTGGCACCTCTTTTTCTACCAACAGTTTTCGTTTCTTCATCAAACCTAATCTTTGCATACACATTATAGTCCTCTAGACCAGGATATTTACCCGCTAAATAGTTTATAACGCTCATGAGATCTTCTTCGGTTAGTTCTCTATAGGGGTAAGCTCTTTTAACGATACCCAGAATTTCCTGAATAGACCTAGGTTTCTCAAGAGACATACCAACTACGTGTTGCACTAATACATCTAGTGGTTTTAGCGGTATCTTTACGTTATCTATCTTTCTCTCCCTCGCTAATTTAGCTAGTACTGTGCACTCTATAAGATCATCTCTATCGACAACAACTATAGCACCTCTACTTACAGCATATGCATTATGTCCTGCTCTTCCAACTCTTTGTAGAAGTCTGGTAACACTTTTTGGACTACTCAAAAGAGCTACTAGATCAATATAGCCTATATCTATACCTAGTTCAAGACTTGTAGAAGATACAGCAACCTTTAGTTCTCCTCTCTTTAGCTTATCTTCTACCTCAAGCCTTATCTCCCTACTGAGGCTGCTGTGATGAGCTTCAACACTATCTGCATCGAGTACCCCATTACTGCTCAATATCTTCTTAAGTTTATAGACAACTCTTTCTGTAGCACTACGGGTATTCGTGAAGATAAGTGTTGTACGGTTTTCGAGAACAAGTTTTGCCAAAATATCGTATATAGCTTCATTCAGAACTGAAGCAGGTGTGTACACTAGATCCATTTTTGGGCACAGGACATCTATGTCTATCGGTTTCGTGAATCTAGCATCAACAATAACCACAGGCCTAGGTTCACCACTATTATTGAACCCGGTTAAGAATCTAGCCACCTCTTCTAAAGGTGATATAGTTGCGCTCAATCCTATTCTCTGAAACTCCTTATCTGTAAGATCTATGAGTCGTTCAAGCGATAACGCTAAATGTGATCCACGTTTATTACCAGCTAATTCGTGTATTTCATCGATTATGACCCATCTAACGTTCCTTAGTTTCTCTCTAAATTTTGGAGCATTAAGTATTAAAGCAAGGCTTTCGGGTGTAGTAATCAGTATATGTGGTGGTTCTCGAAGCATTCTAGCCTTTTCATTAGGAAGGGTATCGCTAGTTCTGACACCAACTCTTAAGCTAGTATCTCTATTGCACCACTTCCTTACGTATTCATTAATATCTGTGATAGGGGCTATAAGGTTCTTCCTCATATCGTTGTTCAAGGCTCTCAATGGGGATACATAAAGAGCATAGACATAATCTCCAAGTTCACCATTAAGGTTATACCTAATTAGATCATCTATTATGGGTATGAATGCCGCTAAGGTTTTGCCTGTACCTGTTGGACTTGAGATAAGTACATTATGTCCTTGTTTTATGTAAGGTATAGCCATTTTTTGTGGTGGAGTTAAAGATTTGTAGCGTTCCTTAAACCATGTAGCTATAGGTTCAAGCAGAAAACTAAGTACGTATTTATCATCGAGTTCTTTGGCATAAACTATACTTTTTTCAGTACCGAGTTCTTTAGACATTATTAACACTGCGTTTTGACATATCGGCCATACAATCTCTATAAAATGCTTATTACAACTATACTGCTAAAAAGTTTGCCTCTGATAAAACCTGTTGTTCAGAGCATAGGTAGGTGTGAAAGTGCTTTCCTGATGTTCTGAGGTAGAGACATATAGTCTACTTCCTCTGCCTTTGTCGTATCATAGGCCCATTCTTTTTCTTCTTCCTCTTTCGTTACATATTTATGTTGAAGAGTCTCTAGAGGTACTATAAATAATTTTCCATCAGATGTTCTACACAACTCTACAACAATTCTCTTTGATCCCTTCTTAACTATATACACCTTCTCTGTTGTCACACCAATCACTAGGTAACACCTCTTCACAATGTTACTTGTTCTCACTTTTTAAGCTATTGACAAGATTCTGAGGAATCTCGAAGAAATGTTTAGCAACATCGATTATGTATCTTGTTGATGGTAGTGTATGCGGGATCCCTATATCGAGAGCTATCATGTTCTTAACCATGTTTAGACTAGTCTTATTCTTGATCTCATTTTCAGACATCTTTTTACCTACTTCGTAAGCTATAACAAACCTTATGAAACGTTTTACAGTCTCTTCTAAAGGTCTTAGCACTATATATGTCTTCCTCAACATCTCAAAGTATGATGCTCTATCTATAAAACCGAAGTAATACATTGTGAAGATGTATCTAAGCAGTCTTGCCGCAAGTCTATCATCTAGATTTTTACATATCTCTGAATAATCTCTACAGAGTTCATCATAGCTTGCAACTTTCTTTATTATATCTACTACTTTTTCAAGCAAAATCTCTATAGAAAAGATGTTTTCAATAATCTCTTTAGCAAGCTCTTCATTTATTGCTAAACCAAGCTTTCCGATGATGTATAGAGACGCCATATCTTTATCGTATAGATCTGGAGAGGCACTAGAACCTCTTATAGGCTCGATGCCCATCTCTTCATAGCTCTTCTTTAGTATATCTACAGCTTGTTCTCTAGTTAGTATATTTTCCTTGACTATTCTGCTCCATGCATTAACTATAGCGGTCACCCTCTTCCTTTTAATATTCATTGCTATCTCACCTAGTACATACATGCACTCTCTATTTAACTTAATTAACACTAGGTATATAAACAGATTATAAAGATTATTGACTATGAATTGAGGTTATAGAATGAATCTCAATGTAGATATAGCGATAACCACAGATAGATCCATGATGACAAATCACCACAGAAAAGAGTTCCTAGGATTCATAGCTACAGCACCCCCTATTGTTTTCCCCGAATCGCTATGGATGTACATATGCTGTCCCAAACCAAAGGTGGATAGATATGGACGACCCATAGAAGCACCCTATGGGTTAAGAAAGATAGAAGCAGCACTTCAGGATGCTGGATTCAATGCATACATAATAGATCCTGATTATCTGAACAGATATGCAGATAAGGTCAAGATACTGATGATAGGTCACCATGACTATTTTGCTTACGGTCCTCCAAGTTCTGAATGGTGGCTTATAACAAAGAAAGAGCCGGTTAATAGAAGAAGTTTCTTCAGGTTGATGGAAAGTGGAGCAGTTAGGGCTATGAAGAAGAATGGAGCAAAGATTGTTGTAGGAGGTCCTGCAGCATGGCAATGGTTATGGGAATCTGAGCTCGTGGAGAAGTGGGGTATTGACGTCGTTGTTGAGGGTGAGGCAGATAAACTAATTATCGATATAGTTGAGAAGATTATGAATGGTGAACCAGTACCTAGGTATATATCTATAGGGGCAAAGGAATCCCCAGGTATTGATGAAATACCTCTGATAAAGGCTCCAAGTGTTAACGGTCTTGTAGAGATAACGAGAGGTTGCCCGAGAGGATGTAAATTCTGTAGTGTTACGCTTAGACCTTTGAGACACATACCTATAGAGAGAATATTGAAGGAGATAGAGGTTAACATTTCTCATGAAATAGATCATACAATTCTCCATAGCGAAGATGTTGTACTCTATGGAGCACTAGGAATAGAGCCTAACCCTGATGCGGTAGTAAAACTACATGAAGAAGTTGTGAAGAGAACTAAGACGTTAGCGTGGGCGCACGCTTCTTTAGCAGCTATAGTTATTGCTCAAAGGAGACACAAGCTAATAACTAGAGTTACGGAGATAATTTACTCCAACCTCGAGCAAAATTACTTGGGTGTTGAAGTAGGAATAGAAACAGGGTCCCCAAGACTCGCACAGATAATTATGCCTGCAAAAGCTGCACCATTTAAACCAGCTGACTGGCCCAACGTAGTTGAAGAGGCGTTCTCGATTATGCATGATCATAACATAATACCTGCAGCAACATTTATCCTGGGATTTCCTGGAGAAGAACCTGAAGATGTTGTTAAAACAATAGAGCTGTTAGAAAGGCTAAAGAACTATAGAAGCATCATTGTTCCCATGATATTTGTGCCTATGGGTGCTCTAAAGAGTTCTGAAGGCGGTATCACTGGTCTCAATTATACACACGAACATGCTGAAGCGATGAGGATAGCGTTTTGGCATACTGTTAGATGGGCTGAGGATATAATCAATAGATACTATCTATCGAAAGCATACTTTACGCCCGTGAAGGCGTTATTGAAGTTGTTTTTGATATATGCTAAAAAGAAAATGAAGGAATTAGAGAAAGAGTTCATATTTCGTTTAGAGAGTATAAATCTTTCGCTATCTCGTTCATCAGATAGTCCAGAAGCTCTCGAAATGGTATGCAGGAACTAGATAGATAGATATGATAGATATTCAGCTGAAGTGTTTCACAGTTAATAACTGTAAACAAGCTATATTTATTCTTAGTGATGCTAGTGGTATCAACGATAAGGTCTAAGGTGCTACTTAGTATAGCTATACTTAGGGAGCTAAACAATAAAGTCAACTACTATAAGTCTGTTGTCAATAAAAATATTGATCAATACAACGAATACATAGCTAAAACATCCAAGATATTTCCCGAGAAAATAAGAAATGTAGAAAAAGAGGTAGGATCTCTCAAGATTCTACACAAGCATCTGGACTCTATCTCTATATTTCTGGAAGGCATAATACTACGACTTGAAACACTCACAATATCAGGTAATGCTGTTGCGGCAGCAGTAGCACTAAAAGATGTCGTCAAGATACTCAAAAAGAATATGAAATATGGTCCACCGATACTTTCAGTTCTTGTAGATAGATTGAATGATGTTTCGAAAAGTCTTGTTCTGGAGATAGAGAATAGCGTAGAAATGAAGGGAGTAGCAATAAAGGCCTCTTCAGAGGCTCTAAAGATAATCGAGGAAGCGAAAAAAGTTTCCGGGATAGAATAACTTATCTGTCGCTCACACCTTTTATGTAGAGAAACAGTCTGGCGGTTCTCATAGGTAGCGATACCTCAACAATCTGCACAGGTTTCCATCCAGGTATCTCGAAATCTAATGTGACAACCCTGGCGCCGGGAACAAGTTCACTCTCTAGTTTGGGCTTGAGAGCTTTGTTGACAGATGTCAGTAAGTACATATAGATGATAGTCGCATTCGATAAAGGAACTTTAAAGAAGTCATTGTTAATAAACTCTATTCTATCTACAACATTCTCTAGTTTTGCGTTACCCTTGGCCTTCTCTATAAGTGTTGAATTTAGCTCTACACATATACCTTTTTTGGCACCTTCTTTTAAAGCCCTTATAACAACTCTACCATCACCACATCCAAGATCATAGAACACGTCATCATCTTTCACGTTAGCTAACCTCATTATTATATCTAAAAGTTCTTCACGTGTTGGAACCCAGGGCACTCTTATAGTTCCATACGATTCCCATGACAACTTTCAACACCATTTAATGTTCAATCAGCAGTATTCTCACTACATTTAAATCTTGTTTTATTTAAAAGTTTAACGAACAAGGTAGGTATAGAAGTACTGTTCATTGACACACTATAATGGTAATCGTTAAAAAACTGATTTATTGTTGCATTAATGTTGTATGTAGTGAACCTTTGTTATAAGGAATAGTTTAATACATATACTGTCTTAGGCTTTATTGTACTTCTATCTATATATATAGAATTATATTCAACTCTATTTATATTCCAGTCTTTCGGAGCTTGCTCTAGAAACTCGTCTACAGGTTTTAGTGGAAGCTCTAAACCTTGTATCCAGTAATGCATAGGAATAACAATATTCGGATCCAGAACCTCTACCACTTTCCAGGCCTCTTTACCATCTATAGTGAAAACCCCTCCAACAGGCACCATAACCATATCGATGGGCTTGAGTTTAGAGGCTAGATCCCCATTAAAAATATGACCTAGATCACCTAAATGAAGAATAGATATATCATCTACTACAACTTTATACAGAACGTTTCTTCCTCTCCGCTTACCTCTATCTTTATCATGATACGTTTCTATACCCACTATCTTAATATTATCAACAAATTTTTCACCAACACTCATAGAGAACACCTTAGCACCAGGCTTTGCAACAACAGCGTAAGCATTATGATCGAAATGCTCATGTGTTATAAGAACTACATCTGCTGAAACCTGTGGAGTCTTTAGACCGAGACTTTTTCCATCATGAGGATCTATAACTATAACCAGTCCACTAGATGTCACAATCTCAAAACATGCATGTCCATGCCACCTTACAGTAATCATTATGTACACCTAATCTTTTTTAACTATATAAAGCATCTAACAATATTAAAACTTTTTATATTTTTAGAGTATAGCTTTGCTAGAGTTCAGCTAATATCAAAGTCTTAGAAGCCAAACCAGTAAAATGTTGATTGAAGGGTGAGATCCATGTACTTTGATCAAGAAAATGTGGAGTCCCAGGGAAACACTAAGATTGATAAAAGGTTTAATATTAGACAAGCTGTATACGATAATGAAGCCAAGATTAGGCAAGCGCTAATGATATTAACGAGAATAATGAATGATCCATCAATTCCTAGAAATATTAGAAGAGCAGCTATGTTTGCTATAAGAGCCTTAAATGAAAAACAGCTCTCACCTGGTGTACGTGCAGCTAACGCTGTTGGCATACTCGATGAAGTGGGTCAAGATCCTAATATGCCTTTGCATGCAAGAACGCTGCTATGGTCCGCTATCTCGATTCTTGAAACCGTTAAAGATTAAGTGTGGAAGCAATGACGTATACATACAGAGTTAGAGGACCTTATTCAACGGCTATTGCAAAAATAATCATGGACTCAGGTCATAAGCTTGTTGATCTTTCTGAACAATTAGCCCAAAGATTTTCCCTACCTCCCAGAAGGGAAGAAGTACCGCATGCAACTGTAAAGACTAGCAATGATGATCCAAGTACTATAGTTATAGTTGGTCTAAGTAAGGCTGTGGAAGAGCTGTTCAACATTATAGTATCTAGTGTCCCATATATAGGCCGTGAAATAAATAGGTACGGACCTTACACAACAGTTGTAGCACAAGCAAAAGGTTTTAAAGATAATCAATGTATCGCCATGTTTAATGACATGATGCTTATGGTTCAAAACTATAGACACTGTATAGAAGGTGAACCAGTAATCGTGCATATTGTGAAACCTGCAGTATCATCGAATAGAACTGCCATAGCTTTTCCAGGAATCTCCATACTAAAAGATACTGTAGTGTTGCTTGATGATGGTATGAGTAAGGTTTTCTTTAGCGAACACATAAAGGATCCGGAAAGAAGATCTACGCTTTCGACTTTATCGAATCATATACTCAGGATGGGCTACAGCATAAGATGGAGAAGTTCAGCTAAATCAGCAGAACTTGAGAAAATTGCCAAAGATTTAGAAGAAGCTCTACAAGTGTTACAAAATCTGGGTATCGGGAAATATAGTGTAGGTGATGTTGTTATTGAGGGCGAGGCTATAGCATTCATTAGGTTATCAAGACCTTCAAAAGAGTACTTAGATATTATAAGAGATAGAGTGATGTCGACAGCCTTAGGCCATCACATAACGAGATCGTGTAGGAATAATGGTTTTGTTGATATAATTGATAGAATGTCTAGCTATCTCGACAAGAAGTCTCTATATAGAGCATTGAGGTACGCTATAGCCGATAACACCATCGGGAAGATATTCAAAGTTGTTCATAGGAAGTTTACAGGAGAAAAAATAGAATTAAATGATTTAGAGATAGTAAATGTAGTAGATACACAATTAGGTAAAGCTATCATAGGCAAAAGATTTATCAAGACTCCAGGGATTTATGATGGGCTAGGTGTACCTAAAGAGCGCGGCGATATAGCGATAACATTGATACCCATAGATGAATGGTTTATAGTGCACAGGTATATTGGTATTAATGGAAATGATAAAGGGATCTATATAAATATTAATACACCTCCAGAAATATGTATGGAGAATAGGACAATAAGCTATATAGACCTTCATGTGGATATAACGTATAGAGATGGCAAGCTGAACCTGATTGACTACAAAGAGTTCGAAGATATATTAAGGAAGGAGATTATTAGCAAAGATTTTGAAGAAAAAGTAAATGAAGTTATAAAATATATCGAGAATAATATAGAAGTAATAATAGATGTAGTTAAAAAAATAGTCTAATCTCTTATTATGTTTCCCTTTTGGCTGGATCCCATCTCCCTTAACAGTTTAAGTGTAACTATTTCAGCTATTTCAGCAGCTTCATATACAGCTACCATAGCTTCATGTGATACTGCTAAAACACCTGTAACATCTATACATTCTGAAGCTGAGGATAAGATCTCATTTGATAGTTCTTCACGTTGTATCAATACTTTCATAGCTTGCTGCATATTATGCATTATTAGAGAATTTATTGCTTTAGAGACATAGGAGGATACTTTTGCAAATATATTCTTGAAGTTCTGGCGACATTTCTCGTATTTAACTATGTTCAGCCCCGTTTTAAGAAATGTGTTTGAAACACGATCAAGTGCATCACCTATATGCTCTAGACTTTTTATGATTATGGCGTATTCAAGTGCTGTAACAGGATCTCTAAATGATGTTCTCTTTATCGTTCTCATACCCAAGAAGTGGAATCTATCAAGATCATCATCTACCTTTATTGTCTCCTTAAGTTTCTCAATGTTGCCTGACTCAAAATAATCTATAAGCATGTCAAACATAGTGTTTATAGTTGTTCTCATAGAGATTAGGATATCATTTAAATCTGTATTGAGTTCATCAACAGAGACCTTAATTTTGAACATATCGCCGTTCATAGCTATAGAGCCTGGCAACCTCATAGCTATTCTATAGAAGACTTCTCTAGCAATACTCCTAGGAACATCTATTGATATAATGTCGTATCCTTCGATATAGCTAGCAACAATAAGTTTTTCAAGCTGGTTTATATCCTCATGCTTTAAAGTAATCATGTTTGCTATTTTAGGTTGAGTAATTGTCAAAGGTCTGACTAGAAGATAGCCTGGACCCATTGTCACTTCTACTGAAGAACCTATATCGACGTTGAGGAAACCCAACCATTCTTTTGGTATCGTTATGCCTACACTTCTTTCCCCAATCCTAATAATCTTTCTCACATTTATTGACTGTTCCATAATACCACTCTACTTGGAGTTAAGTGATATAGATTACACTCAAACATAGCGAGTTATATGGGTGTGATTCCCAGTATTTATTTCTAAATGATTTCTTTAGCAAATTGGGGCATTTATTTAGCAAAGAAAGAGTCTAATCTTTATATACGAAATACATATCTTTATTTCGACAAACTCTAGAGGCAAGGGTATTAAATATGGTCAAGATATTATTAGTTGTAATAGATGGGGCTGCAGACGGTATTAGATTCAGACCTACATCTCTGGAATTAGCCTATACACCAGGTCTTGATGTTCTAGCGCAATACGCTGTTGGTGGATGTTTTCATCCAATAGACCCTAATATACCGCCAGAGAGTGATGCTGCCGTATTCTCTATATTGGGATATGATCCAAAGTACATAAACATAGGTAGAGGCATTCTTGAGGCATTAGGCGTTGGTATAAAGATTAGAGAAGGTTATGAAGTAGCCTTTAGAGCTAATTTCGCTACTATCGATCCCTCTACATTACGGATATTGGATAGAAGAGTCGGTAGAAATCTTTCTTCAGAAGAAGCAAAAGAATTAGCCAAGGCTTTAGATGGTATGGAACTTGAAGTATATGATGGATATGCGAGAGTTGTAGCTACAGTAGGACACAGAGCTGTTGTGATCATAGGTAGCAGAAGTAGAAGGTTAAACGCAAATGTATCTAATACTGATCCAGCATATGCAAGAGAAGGAAGGATTTCAGTAGCCCTGAAGAGTTTTGAGTCTACTGTATCACCTTGTAGACCACTTGATGATTCTGAAGAAGCTAGAACCACATGTGAGCTAGTCAATGTGTTTACATCTAAAGCTATAGACATTTTAGAGAAACATATAGTAAATATTGAAAGAGCTGAGAAAGGACTACTGAAGGCTAATGTTCTACTCTTAAGAGATGCAGAAGACAGAATACCAAGTATTCAACCAATTAAAGAAGTCTATGGAAAATCATTTGGAATTATTGCAGAAATGCCTGTAGAAATTGGCATAGGTGTGCTTTTGGGCATGGATATATCCAGGGTATCGATCTCAGGAGCACCCGAAGATATGTATAGAGAACGAGTAGAAAAAACTCTGGAACTTCTTAATAGGAATGATGTTGTTTATGTACATCTTAAGGGACCAGACGAACCAGGGCATGATGGCGATAAAAAGAGGAAGGTTATGTCTATAGAGACTATAGATAGATACTATATTCAACCCCTCATAAAATCCGTCGATTTAAATAATGTCGTAGTAATAGTAACATCAGATCATTGCACACCCCCAGAACTAAAAGCACATAGTGGTGATGCCGTTCCATTCATAGTAGCACACAAACGTTTAAAGAAATTCGATGAATTTACTAGATTTACAGAAGCAGAATGCTGTACTAAAGGATCGTTTGGAGTTTTCGAAAACGGATATATGGTTTTAAGCAAAATATTTAGTTTGCTAAAGTAGACAACAATTAGATGATGTTTGCACCTCCTATCTGAATAATGATGAACGGTAAGAGTACTGAAGAAAGGTGGTGGAGTGAGAATATGGGATACGTTATAGGGGTTGATATAGGAGGTACATGGATTAGAATAGCACTAGCTTCAAAAGATGGCTCTATAACCAAGAGATACACTATGTCAACTCCTAGGGAAGGAGATAGATACACAATTGCAAACACTATAGCTGAGATAATTTGGAATAGATTTTCTGGTTATGTTCAAGATATCGAGGCTATCGGTATAGGTACAGCGGGACCTCTAGATCTACCTAAAGGTACTGTAATAGGAGCACCTAATATACCTATACATGTGTTTGAATTAGGTAAACCGCTTATAGAGGAATTCAAAAAACCTGTGATTGTTGCAAATGACTGTATTGCTGCTGTATGGGGGGAAAAGCTATTTGGTTTAGGTCGAGACAAAAGCAACATAGTTTACATAACTTTGAGTACAGGTATAGGAGGTGGGATCATTGTAAACGATATACTACTTTTGGGTAAAATGGGTAACGCGCACGAAGTAGGACATATGGTTATAGATGTTGAAGGTAGAATGGAATGTGGCTGCGGTGGCAGAGGTCATTGGGAAGCCTATGCGGGTGGCGCAAATATTCCGAGATTTGCTTCAAACATTATAAGGGATTCCGAACTAGATGTTGAAGAGAAAGGTTCACCAATATATAGAGCGTTTATCGAGCAAAAACTAACGTCTGAGATGATATACAGAGAAGCATCTAAAGGCGATAAACTTGCTCTCAAGATTGTTAATGAAATCAATAAATACAATATTGCTGGATTCGAAAACGTAATAAATGCTTACGATCCGGAGATAGTTACTGTTGGAGGCGCTATAGCGCTTAAGAATCCTCAAACACTTGTTGTTGAGCCTATAAGAAGGGGTATCGAGAATTCGAAAGGCGTGGTCACGCATAGACCAAGAATAGAATTGACATCTCTCGGAGAAGATATAGTGCTAATAGGAGCGGTAGCATTAGCTGTAAATCCTCCAAGAAACCTCATTTCTATGCTGAAATATCTAGAACAACTGTAGGATCATGAGGACGATAAATGTTAATCCAGAACTAGACCTCGAGCTACTTTTTTATCCGTCTTTTGTATCACCATTACTTGATATATGTAGAGACAAAGTAAAGAAACGTTGGGGTAATTGTGCAGGACTCGTAATAGAAAAAAATAACGATAAAATTAAGCTATATCATAGTAATACAGAATGTCTAGAATATGCAGAAGAAATTCTAGGTCTATGGTCTCTACCAAAACGTATAGCATCTAATGTTAGTAGAAGATATAGAGATGTTGTTGAAAGACTTGTTGAAAAATATGAATGGTTTGGTATAGCTACATCTTCTCAAGACGATGTAGAAATATTTTCATCCATAATTTTATCCAAAAACACAAACTTTCACTCAAATGTTGTTAGATGGATTAGAAATGTATTAGAGGGGTATGATTGTATATCTGCTTTATTAAATATTGGTATGAGAGAAGTCTCAGAATATATTGGCAAAAGCTACCAGATCTATGAACTAATAAATGTTCTAAGGATATACATGAAATTAAGAGACAATATTCTATCTCTAAACGATGTATATTTACTCAAAAAGCTTCTGTTAGGTATAAAAGGTGTGGGTCTGAAAGTCTTTAATGCATATATGCTTTTCGTGAAAAAGAGTACACTATATGCTCCTATAGATAGGAATTTGATAAGTTTTCTAAAGAGATTTGAATCAACATCAGATATTGTTACAGAGTTACCAAGAAAGGACTTGTGTGAAAAATATGTATGTAATTTATGTACATCAAGATATGTATGCTCATACTACAGGTTTCAGGAGGCGTTTAAAGAATTATCAGGATGGATTCAAACAATAGCGTATGTATATAACAAAACTAGATGCAGCAAGGTATTGTGTTCTAGTTGCATACTAAAGGATCTATGTAGAGATAGAAAGATATGAAATTTCGCTAGAAATCCAGTAATTACATAGCGGTTCTACCAATATGTTTTTTAGCTCGAAATCATATCAGTTTTGAGAAAATATGAAGCCACTAACCATAGTGCTAGCTGAGTCGGGTATAGAGCTTGTACCAAGATCTATTCAAAGCCATTCATCAGTTATTAGTAGTGCAAGAAAAAGAAATAAGAATCCTTCTCAAATACTACTTGATATATCTCTTCATTACAGAGCTATGAAAAAACTCAATGAATGGTATAAAAGAGGTAGACCAGATATTGTTCACATTTCTCTACTTAACGCATTTTCCAGTCCACTAAATATTGCAAAACTTTTGAGAGTGTATATTCATACATATGATAATAGGATAATCCATATAGATCCTTCTACACGTATTCCTAGGAATTACAATAGATTCGTAGGCTTAATGGAGCAACTACTACTCGTTGGTAAGGTTCCTCCGGAGAGCGCTAATCCCTTAATATTTATCGAGAAAAAACCTTTGTCAGTATTTATATCTGAAAAATCTTTTGATAGAGTACTCATAATGCATGAAAAAGGAGATCTAATACCCCCAAGCTCTTTGGGTATTTCAATAGTTAAGGATATGAAGAACGATAGAAATGTATGTATAATTATTGGAGCATTTCAGCATGGGGATTTCAGGAAGGAATTTTTAACAATATCGAGAGAACATGTATCAATATTTCCTAAACCATTAGATTCATGGATAGTTGTATCTAGAGTTATTGAAGGTATTGAAAATACTTTAAACATATACGCAAGCAAATCACTTAATATGGACATAAACATTTAAGTATAAGTATTTAACAAAGGAAATGAATCTCTCACAGATGGCTCATGATACAAATTAGCAAATGGTTATGCATATGGATAGAGAAAGCGAAAAAGAAGTCATAACAAAATGTTGCGCTCTTGTTGATGTTCTTGTCGATATTGTTAGGAATCAAGAGAACTGCATAGAAATGCTAATTGATTATTCTCTAACAAGATATCCCTACATCTCTGCCACACTATACCTACTAGATTGTAAACATACTCAAAACATCTGGGGCAATCTACTGTACACTGATGTTGTAAGTATCACTATGAAGATAGATACACTATATAAGGACAGTATTAACTTATTTGAAGACATTATTCTGCTTAAAATCAGCTGTCAACATTCATGGATTGAATATGGTTATACCGTTTCTAGATCTTCTTCAGGTATATATAGTGTAGTCAAGTGTTGGTCTATAGGTTATGATGGTAAAAGGAATGTATTAAAAGGATTTGAAGAAGGTATATGTAGAAATGTTTTAGAATTAGTTATGGAGATAGTAAAGAAAACTAAGATGATTATGGATAGCGAAGGTCTGATCTAATATCTAAATGTTTTTATGTGATATCAACTCTTTTAATAACTATCGTAAGACTATTATATCTCACTCCTCTTTTAAGGCTTACACACTAGGTGGTACTAAATATGAATAAAAGCGGAATTATTGGGTGGGGCGTTTATATACCTATGTACCGCATTAAAGCTAAGGATATCGCATCTTTCTGGGGATATGATGAAGAATACGTGAACAGTATATGGATTGAGGAAAAAGCTGTAGGCAATGTAGATGAAGATAGCATTACGATAGGCTTTAGAGCAGCTCAGTATTCTATAAAAAGAGCTGGAATAGATCCTAGATCTATAGATGCTGTTTATCTAGGAACCGAGAGCAAGCCTTATGCGGTAAAACCTGGTGCAACAATTATAGCTGAAGCACTAGGTGTAAAACCTGCACATCTTGTTGCAGATCTAGAGTTTGCATGTAGAGCGGCATCAGAGGCTATAAGGATTGGTGCTTCGCTTGTCGAAAGCGGTCATGCGAAGTATGTCTTAGCTATAGGTTCTGATACAGCACAAGCAAGTCCTGGAGATGTGCTAGAGTTCACAGTTAGTAGTGGAGGTGCTGCATATATAATTGGACCATATAGTGAATCTGTAGCTATATTCGAAGGTATGGTTACATATTCTACAGATACACCAGATTTCTGGAGAAGGGATGGAGCTCCTTATCCAAGGCATGGAGAAGGTTTCACAGGTGAGCCTGCATATTTCAGCCATATAGTTTCAGTAGCTAAGATGTTAATGGATAGTCTTGGTCTAAAGCCCTCAGATTTCGATTATGCAGTATTTCATCAACCAAATGGTAGGTTTCCTTTAAGAGTAGCGTCTATGATTGGTATACCGAAAGAGAGGGTGTTGCCTGGGATAGTAACACCATGGATTGGAAATACATATAATGCTTCAATGCTCATAGGTTTAGCGAAAATTCTTGAAGAAGCAAAGCCAAATCAAAGAGTTTTAGCTGTATCTTTTGGAAGTGGTGCTGGTAGTGATGCATTTAGCATACTCATTACCGATAAGGTACTAGAGGTCGTAGATAGGGCTCCAAGAGTAAAGTACTTCTTAGAGAACAAAAAGTACGTAAAATATCATGAATATGCTAAAATGAGGAACCTGTTATCTATGTACAGGATCTAGCACTTGTAACCATCTATACAGAGGCCAAGTCTTTTAGCCATTGCGCATAGATTATTTAGACCAACTATGGCTTTACCTTTTCTTTCAGTCCTAATTACGGCAATCTTACCCAAAATATTTACAGAAGCTTTTTCACATTTATCTACCATATATCTCTAAACCTCTAAATTCAATATAATTATTGAAATTCTCTACGAATGTTATACAGATTTAGAACAGGTCTTCATCTTCTATATATTCGCTTTCCTCAAATTCCTCATGATGCTCCAATGAATCTGTTGAAAATCTTAAACCGCTTTTCTCAAAAATCTTGAGAGCTTCACCAAGAGGTAAACCAGTTTTCCTAAGTTTTGCCGCCATAGAGCCCCATCTAGATCTAAACTTTGAGGGAACTAGAGGTCTCACTCTTTTTGCTGTTTTTCTAGGCACATAGTTTTGATCCATGCCTGGAAGTCCGAAAGCGCCATCGGGTAACTCGACAATTTCATCTCTCTCTATAAGTCTTATCAGTATCTTTCTAAGCCTATCCTCACCTGCAATACCACTAAATCTCTCTCTAAGCTCTCTCCAGATCAAAGGTCTTCCAGCAGATTTAATGTATTCTTTAACAAGTCTTTCTAGCTCCTCTTCTGTAGGTGCCTTAAATACCTCTACATCTTCATCTTCATAAAGTTTCTTAAGCTTGACCATCTACTCACCTATTATAGTATATGCATTAAGGTTTATAAACTTTCTTATCATGAACAGTAAAAACGCCTATATATTTTAATCATTTTTTCTCCTGCTTAAATATTATCACCACACTATGATATCTATGGATAACTATGAATGAAGAGTCAATCAAACTTATAGTGATTGGGGCAAGACCTGAAGATATTGTTAGATGCATCATAATAGCTAGTAAAGCCAGGAAATATGTTCGACATTATGCTAATGTACATATATTTCTAGCATCAAATTCTAAAGGCTTTAGCGGTATTGCTGTTGAGGACGAGGTCTTTGTTGAATGTATAGATGAAGAAGAATCATTGGAGCAGATAATAGACGGTATATCTAGGGCAGTATCAAAAAGAAAATTCATGGGAATTCCGTTAGCAGCAGGAATAACAGATGAAGAGATAGAATCTAGGTAAAGAAGTATTGGATATATAAGTATTAAAATTTAGGTATTATTACATCTCTAGACCTTAAAGCATATATACTCTTCAGATATAAAAGTCTGGAAAGCAGTATGTGACTAGGATACAAAAGGTATTTTTACAGGTGTGTATAATGTCTGAATCTATAGAGTATTCAGGACTAGTAGTAGAGCTACTGTCTAGCCTTAAGAGATTCCTAAAATTCAAAGAACTTGAAAGCATCTTAGAGATCTCTATACCGACTCTTTGGAGATACATACATGGTGATATAAAGCCTACAGAAGATAGAGCAAAAAACATGCTTATGAAGCTACTCAGTAAACCTGTAATAGACACAGTTATGTCTAGAATTGTCAAGATGGTTGATAGTGATGTAGTGAACTTGTATAGTATCGTCTACAATATAGATGTGCTGACTTTAGCATCTATAGACGCCTTATTATGGAGCAAAGATCTAGGTCTTACGGCTGTAGTAACAGTTGAAGTTGACGGGATATCTCTTGCAACAATGATTGCAAAAAGACTAGGAACGAAGCTAATTGTTATTAAGAGAAGAAAGGAGGTGGGATTCGATAGATTTATCGAGTTAAGCTACGTTACATCAATGCCACCAGAAGTTGTTACATTATATCTACCTGAAGGTGTGCTTGGATATGGTGATAGAGTTCTAGTCGTTGATGATCTTGTTAGAAGTGGAAGAACAAGTGGAGCTGTATGTGAGTTAATTAAGAAAAGTGGAGCAAAAGCCGTAGGATTCTATGCTCTTGCGAGCATAGGGGGTACATGGAAAAAAGTTGTGAGTCAATATGTGGGTGAACACCAAAGATCGCTCTTCGAGTTAAAGACTTCTAATGAGATGTAAAATACTGGATACATATATCATCATATACATTACTCAACGATGTCAAGACTATGGAGAAGGTATTTGAGATTTATATAGTTACTAACATTGATTTAATCTCATGTAAGCAGATATTACAGGTTATAGAGAACCGTAAAGGAAAAATACATCTATTATGTGGAGGTCTTGGAGCATGTATAGATATTATTCAAGTAATTGATAAAGGTGCTGGTGTTGTCAAAATACATGATGATGATTATGTAACTAAATTACTTAAACATTACGGCCATTATTCATCAGGTAAATGGATCTCTATAGAAGGATTGTGTATAGCTGGTATAGATTCTAAGAATCCTATTCAAAATATGGAAAGGATCTCAAAGACTCTACCTAGAGATTGTGCAATATATCTAGTATTTTCGACATATAGTTTGACTAGCACAAAATGTGGAAAGAGTAGGTTTATGGGAAAAGAACTCGATGTAGGTTTACCCAAAGATATTGTTACAAGATTTTTAGATAGCATAGAAAGACCATTGATATACATTTCCTGTTCAGACTTAACTAATGATACTTGTATATGCACTCTTGAAAAAAATGTGATTTATGTAGCTATACCGAAATACTATCAATTAACTGGATTGAAAATTAATAAAAAAGATACCGAGATATCTATTGAAGTAGCCGAAGTATTACGTTATTTGCCTGGGGCATAGAACGTCAACACTTATATATCTTAAAATCTATCAAAATGATGTACAATGTTATAACTGTCCTCTCAAGGTAAGGTATTGGTGAGCGATAATGACTATGGATGCCAATGAATATGTGAAAATAAGACCTGCAACAAAAGACGATCTAGATGACATTATAGCAATCAATATAGAATGTCTACCTGAGCACTATCCATATAGCTTCTGGTTAGAGCATTTAGAGAAATGGAGCGATGTATTCTATGTAGCTGAGGTTAATGGTCGTATCGTCGGCTATCTCCTTTCAAGAATTGAGGAAGGAGCAACCTTTTGTAAAAGTGGAAAAGGTAGAGTAGGACATATAGTTAGCGTGGCTGTAAAAGAAGAGTATAGAGGTAGAGGTTTAGCTACAGCAATGTTATCAGCAGTAATATACGTTCTTCAAAATGTGTATAATGTTGAGGAGATCCATCTAGAAGTGCGTATCAGCAATACTAAAGCTATAAGGCTTTACGAAAAACTCGGATTTATAAGGATGGCCCAGGTTAGGAGTTACTATCTCGATGGTGAGGACTCATACATAATGGTGAAGAACCTAGCTCCTACACCATGTAGAGCTAAGTCTGTAGAATATCTATAGGCTGTAATCAATGTATACGAGAATTATAACAAAATTCTGCAATTGTGTATATCTAGAAAAATATCCGATAGTAATGATCAGAAGAAATGAATTAGCCATAAGGATAAGTTATAGCTACTTATCGGTATCCGATATATGTATAGCAAACTGTTTCCTAGTAGCATCATCGCATAAGCCTATGGGCTCTATTTCTGTGGGCCGTGTTATTCATAGGGGTGTAGACGTGGAAAATATTTACGAGGGAATGAGGGTTGTGTTGTTTCCAATTAACTCACCTCGATATCTAGAAACTCTAGGAGGGGCACAAGAGGTAGCAGTAATAGACCATCATTACGTTAAACCTGCCGAGTTCAAGAACTACAGCGATATAGAAACAATGTTAATAGCAATGCTATCTGTAGAAAGCGATGTAGTGGACCTGGTTAAGGGAAAGGACATTCTCATTATGGGTAATGATATTTCCCTACTTACTTTTGCATACTATGCATCACGATACTCGTGTAGGATAGGAACAATACCTAAGCTAACTATAAATAGTAAAGTCCTTAAAGGTGAACATGTATCTCTACATAATTCGGATAAAAAATTCGAAACAATTGTAGTAGCTACACCAGATCCCACAGCCATCTGCTTAGCCATAAAGAATCTGGCAGCTCATAAAGCCACAATAATACTCTATCCACAACTAAACAAACTTCTAAACGGAATTTGTATCAACAATAAAGAGATAAGGATGGCAACTATTGGGCTAGGGAACATGCAGATAGGGATCGAAATTTTTGAAAACTTTAAGGAATTCTTGATGAAGGAGATAACAATTATTGACCATGAAGATTTAACGGAACATGTTTCTAGACCTCTAATTCTGAGATTTAGATGACAAATAATTAAAGCGGTACTCAAAATATTTAGGATTGAATCCTATATCCACTACCTCTGTCCATGGAGGATCATTCATCCAGCCGGTATAGATGTAGGTATAGTTGCCTCTAGATTTGATTAGCTTTATTAATGTTGAAGGAGAGCATGACTTAAATGCACATTCAATTATAGTAGACGAGATACTTCTATCGCCTTGAGCAAGTATTGCCTGTATGAAACCCCATTTACTGTCCATAGCATCGAGACGCACAAAACTATAGTTTTTGAGAAGCTCTCTATACCTTTTTATTCTATCGGCATTATTCATGACATGTATTGGTGGAAAATATTGGTAAGGAGTCCAAGGTTTCGGTATGAGGATGTTTACAGGTATTTCGAGAAAATGGTATCTTCTAATAATTCTTAGTCTATCCATGAGAATTCTCAGAGAATTCAATTCTTCATCTATATTCAGCTGAGGAAATCCAGTAATGAGGTACATTTTTACATGTTCATATCCTACTTTGTATGCATTAATAATTATCTCTAAAATTGTGTCTATATCTAGGCACTTACCTATGCTACAACTAAATCTTTTGACAAGTGCTTCAGGAGCTATAGTTACGGTCTTCTGACCTAGATTGTATAACAATTTTAAGCGCTCTTCATTAACATGGTCTGGTCTTAGTGAAGGCGCACTTACACTTACTCCATTCTCATAGAGTTTTTCTAGTAATTTATCGATATATGGGATATTGAATAATGATAATGAATAAAATATGATTCGTCTTGCTAAAGTATTGAATTTAAACCCATTCTCTATAAGATCCTTCACAACATTTTCGGATCTATATCTAAATGGATAGAATAAATGACCCTCCATACAGAAGGGACATAAGTATGGACAACCTCTTGATAATTCGATGCGCACTCCGTATCCGTATATGGGTTCCTCTTCTGGGGAATACACTTGTTGGACTGGATGAAATGCTGTATCAAGAGATTCTACATAGCATCTTTTAGCTTTCGAGTCAAACGGTGAAATAGCCACACAATTTATGTCCTCTAGCATTCTTAGAGGTCTATCATCTCTAACAGCATCGACAATTCTATCTAAAACGTTTTCAGCTTCACCTATTACAACAGCATCGACAATTTCTGTCAAAGGTAATGGATTGGCCGTAGGCGCTATACCGCCAGCAATAATCAATGGTTTTGCATTTTTTCTGTATCTAGGTAGAAGATTTAAAGCTCCAAGAACTTTAGCTACATTTATGTAATCGAGTTCAAAAGATAATGATACTAAAAGAGCATCGAGATGTCGAGGATCAATATCTTGGTCGAGCGACTCAAGAACGTCTTCCTTTATGTTGTACACATACCGATACGCTATAGTATTGTTCAGACTGTTTATATACTCATAAGCAAGATGCATAAATAGAGAACTAGAGGCAGCTCTATAGGGAATAGGGATAAATATACCTATTTTAGTGTCTCCCGGTTTCCCTTTCTTGTTTACTTTATTAAATTCTTTTTTGGGTTTAAAAACTACCCTGGTCATTGTGTATCTAGCAGGTTAACATTGGCTATAGAGGTTATAATTCTTAGCAGAATCATCCATGTCTTTTCATAGCAGCATTCTTTTTTAAGATATCAATAACGGAATCTAGACATTCACTCAGTATATCGCTATGCTTCTTCCTTATATGGTCTTCAATTACTTGCACAGGAAGTTCTTCTTCACATATACTACATATAGCCATAGACGTATTGACTTTTCTAGCTATAGGTTTTAGCTTAAGAATTAAAGGAGCTGTATACTTCATCAAAACTCGTGACTTCATAGATGAGCCTGTTTTTTCAATGATTCTCTGAACATAACCCCTAATCTGATGTTTACTTAAATCATACTTCATAGCTATAGTGCTAGGGCTAGCACCTTCTACAAAATAGTCATAAAGAGCTTTCACAATCTCTTCTCTATTTGCTAACACCTTAAGTATTAGATACTCGAGTACAGACTCGGTAGAGCTCTTCACGCTTTCCCCTTCTTCACACTTAATTTCATAAAAATTTTTAAACTGTATAACACAACTAATTTATAAACTTTTCCCTATTTTTACTAGGGATCATCATATTGTATAGGCAATATATAAATATGTATATATAAACATTTTGAATGTATTATCAAGCTAACTAAACCTTAATTGAGCGTATACCATTACTTTACACTAATGAAAATCGCTATTAACTCTCATCATAATGTATATGCCGTTGCTTAAAACTGTAAGGTATATATGTAAGTCCTACCAAATTATACTGGGCCACTTATGAACTATTACTGTTTTGTGATGGGCGAATAATTATGAAAGAAAACACTAATCAAATAATAGAAATTGAAATTCCCCTCACAAGAGTGATCTCAATCAAAATTGATGTAGAGACATTAAATGAAACAGACATAATTTTCAGAAAGAAAGGATTCAGAAGTAGATCCGAACTAATTAGAGAAGCATTAGTTACATACATAGAGCTTTTAAAAAGATTTGATAGAGATGAATTAAGGAAAATATTATCAACGTTACTATCAGTAGATGATGTGCGTAAAAAAAGATAAAGCTTCACAAATTACATCCACTATAGGAGTTAATATAGCTATAGCGGGGGTGCCCGAGCTAGGTCAAAGGGGTCGGGCTCAGGACCCGATGGCGTAGGCCTGCGTGGGTTCAAATCCCACCCCCCGCACCATGAAACCTTGTTTCACTATGAAGTTAACTACTTCTTCAACCAGTCTTCTCGTCATCAGTTTGAGATTCTGTTTGGAAAGTCCTGCAGTTAATCTGATTTTCAATTCTGACGCTTCAACCCAGCGACTATTGGAAAAAGTTCATTATTTTCATTACTGGAGCAATAATAGATACCTTCATAGATATGCCTTTCTTTGATATAGATGTAATGGACATTATGTTAATGAGACTACAGAGAATAACGAAGCTTGCTGACACTATAGCGAAGCAGTAGAAGAGGAAATGAATTCTAGTTCATAAATATTGAGATAACTCAGAGGTCAGGGTTAGAGGTATCGATGGGACTACTCTTGTTGTAGTGTCTAGTTCATCTCTATCGTTGGTTCAGCAGATCGGCGCAAGCGATGGAGATGACATCTCTCACCATTAGAACAATCTAAACTACGGTTCTCATGAACTCATATGGAATAGCAACATCAACAATATATGCGATGGTGTTACTGATAATTGTAATACTCTCAATAGCGATACCGCTGGTATTCCTAAGGTACATACTGGTCTTTATCAACAAAATATTTCAGTTTTCTCTTGCACCTCTTTTGTCTTGGGTATGTGAATGAAAGTGATGATAATTTCAGTACTTATGTTTGTTACTTTCTTTGTTAGTGTTCATGCCTATAGTGTTTATAACGTTATCGATGTCCGTCACGCATTACTGTTTCTGAAATCCCAGTACATCGAAGAAGCTGGATTGCTGAGAGCAGCAGTGAGAACGTATCCAGACAATACAACAATATATATAGCAAACGACAACATCCTCGCTGCGAGGGCTCTTGCTATCCTAGGAGATAGGGATCTATCTAGTAGGATACTCACGAAGCTGAACAATGAGTATAGTGGAGGCTTCAATGGTAGAATAGAGATACTCTTCGGTGTGGACATACCAGACGTGTTCTATACACCAGTTCACGAAGAGCTAGGGAGTGTAGGTGAGTACAGGATCATCTATGAAAGGCCTGGGAACCAAGTTATCGAGGATTGGCACGAGTACGCCGACTTGGTTGTGTACCGTGCACTAAAGCAATTGCTCTGGGGCTCCAGAGCGCAGGCTGAACTACTCTTTCTTGAACTAGTGAGAATGTGGGATGGATACGGATTTAGAGATAAAGCATATACTGCCACAGGTATGTATAGTACATACAAATGCGGGCTCTTCATCTACCTCTACCGTGCTCTTGATTCAGCTGGATCAGATATTGTTAAAGACCACGTTAATATCAGGAACAAGTGCCTTGAGATAATAGCAATGGCTCAAGACCTCGAGACAGGTGGGATAAGAACAGACTACAGAGTCGTCAATGAGGAAATCATCATTGAGGGAGACGTGAACGTTGAAACAACAAGCATTATTGTATTAGCGCTCTACTCCGATTACCCACTAGTGTTCTCGAGAAGCACTAGACAAGTTAACCCAGTTGCCAAAGCGTATCCACTTGCTGAGCCAGTAGCATATCTAGTAATAGCGTTAATAGTGTTTATATATAGATTTATATGGAAACCTGTCTAAGCTGACCATAATACCACAAGTAATACATTGAATCCTTCTCTAAGCCTCTTTGAACTTTTCCTACTCCCCACACATTAATGTTAGACTGTACTCGGTAATGGAGATGTTGTTCCTACAGGATATACAGGAGGTTATTAAACGCTTTGGAGTACTTACCAAGTGGTTCAAGAAGAATAGGAAGAATCAACTCTGTGTGCGAACAGTTAATTAAGGATCAACTAGATGTTAAGCTTAGGACTCAAGATGTAGGCTTACATGGGTTCAAATTCTCTGCACTAGAGTTCCTCTACTAGTGCTTAAGCATCTAATATATTATTTTCATTAAAATCTCGATTAAGATTAAGAGATAATGATAGTTTGTTTCTCGTAATACACGACGTAGCCAGCTTCTATGTGCTTAAGAAATGTCTCTCCACAGTAATTCAAGTTGATCAGCATATTCATACACTTCTTCAAGCTCTTTACTACTTACATGTCTATTTATGTCGCTATATTGATGAGCTTTATATTCAGGTCTGTATTGATCCATGATATTGACTAGAACCCTATCTTTCGGAAGATTTTCTGCTATCCATCTCAATACAGGCTTCAAGCAACACTCTATATGGTTTGGAAGTACGAGATGGCGTATGATCATGTCCCCCCATTCTATGGCTATGCGGTGATTCCTGCCAACAACTTCTAGATATTTAGGTATACCTGAAAGTCTTTGAGCGCATGAGTTGTTTCCATACTTAAAGTCTGGTAGCCATATATCTATCACGTATATTAATAGATTTAGAGCTTCTTCACTCATATAGAAATTACTATTCCATAACTGAGGAACATTCACATCTAGAAACCTCATGCTATCTAAGATGTTATGTATATCTGGTGTAGGATCTCCACCTACATGATTAATGTTTCTAGCACCCTTACGTCTGAGATCTTTTTGCATAAGTGCAAGTTGATGGGATGATACTTCGATACCATTGAAAGGATTTTCTTGAGATATATCCCAATTTTGACAAAAAACACACCTAAAGTTACAACTTCCATAGAAAATAGTTCCACTAGGAACGAGAGGAGCTTCTTCACCTATATGTAGAAACCAGCTATGTACATAAGATCTACTATCAAGTCTACAGAAACCTCTTCTACCTTCACTTCTATCGATACCGCATCTCCATTCACAAAATCTACAGCTTTTCAGTATTTTAAATGCTATCTTGGTCTCGAGATCCAGTAGATTTGGAGTAGATTCTCCATACTTTTTCTTAAACTCTCTAAACCCTATACCAGATTTTCGAACCTCTTGCCATAAAGAAGTAAAAATCTTTCCAGTATCTCTATGTACACCTACTAGACTATCTATATCTAGAGAATTCATATTGCCAACATCTCTAGGGATTTCCACAGCCTTAGCTATATGAAATTTAGCGGGATAATCATCAAGAAGAATAGCATAATACCAGCTCAAAGTTTTTCTAAAGGTCTCGTTATGGAGGGCTCTTATAGCATCAGGCCTGACATAATACCAGTAACTTTCTTTTAGTATGTCTTTCAATTTTTCTTCGCCTATAGATACCCACTCTAGAGTTAGTTATACTTGATTCAATCTACTTTAGTCTTTATATTTCATTCATGAATTATCTGAATCAATAAATACGCTATATAACTAGTGTTTAGAGTCTTATAAATCTTTGACTAAATTCATAACAAATCTGGCCACTACATCTTAGAGTCTAATGGTTTCTAATCATATTGAAGTATTTAGATCTTAGCTGAAGAATTGATATCACAACAATTCTTTAAAACATAACTCGGTTCATAATCATTATGTATCTTAGCTTGGTGAAGAGCGGTTAAAATCTAATGATGTAACACTATAGTTTACTGTAAGCTATATTGTAAGCTACAAGACTGTAAGCTATATTGTAAGCTACAAGAGGTTGTAGAATTCCAATAATATGCTAGTGGTTAGAATAATCTTAATTTTGTAGTTATTCTACAGAATCTGAAGTAGTATCATCATAAATTACACATATAGAGAATATAGATACACCATATACTCACCATATTCTATCTGATGCATGCTCAATTCGATAGTTTACTTATATGTATTCCATTGTATCTGGTTCATAATCTATTTGACTAAGCAGCAAAACAGTACATCAATTGATTCAAGGTTTCCTATACCCCGATAATCATCATGCATCAGTGGGCATGACTTAAGACATCTCTTATATCTCTTCTAATACATCTACTACTTTCAGCAATATAAATTTTAACCTTACCATTATGCTAACTTTTAAATATTTGAGGTTTCTGTGATCTAGTTACATAGACTCAGCATAGATTATGAAAGGTGATTAAAGAACTTGAGAAAGGTCTATGTTGTTGGTGTAGGCATGGTTAAGATCGATAGACATTATGACAAAGGATTTGCTGAACTTATTCACGAAGCTTTTGTAAAAGCTTATGAAGATAGTAAGGGTATAGAACCTGAAGGAATCGTGGTAGGAAATATGATGAGTAGTTCTCTCTATCAACAAGATTCTCTAGCAGCTTTAGCGACAGATGCTATGGGCTTAAGAGGTAAAGGTGGATTTAAGGTCGAAGCAGCTTGTGGTAGTGGAGGACACGCATTTGTGGCAGGGTTTTCTTTAGTTGCTTCAGGATTATACGATGCTGTGGCTGTTATTGGTGTCGAGAAAATGTCTGATTATCCTACATCTAGAGTAACATCTGCTTTAGCTCAAGCAGCTGATGCTGAACATGAAGTTGTCTATGGAGCTAGTTTTGCGTCACTTAATGCCTTAGTCATGAGGATGTACATGAGTAAGTATGAAGCTAAAAGAGAGGATTTAGCCTTATGGCCTGTCAGAATGCATGAACACGCTTCCTATAATCCTTATGCCCAGCTTAGGAACAGAATAAAGGTTGAAGATGTTTTGAATTCAACAATTATAGCAGACCCCATAAGGCTTATGGATTCCTCACCTATAGGTGATGGAGCAGCTGTAGCAATACTTGCTTCAGAAGATATTGCTAGAAAGTTTAATGATACATCTATACATGTTGCTGGAGTAGGTCTTGGTAGCGATGCTCTAGATCTTAGCTCTAGAGACGATCTTCTGAAACCTTTAAGCATAATCAAGGCTGCTGAAAAAGCTTACCGTATGGCTAAGGTAGAGCCAAAAGATATTGATTTAGCAGAAATACACGATGCATTCACTATTACCGCTCTTTTATGTATAGAAGGTCTGGGTTTCTCTGATTGGGGATGGTCATGGAGGTTTGTGAAAGAGGGTAGATTCACTAAAGATGATAGACCTGCACTAAACTTGAGCGGAGGTTTAAAAGCTAGAGGTCATCCTGTAGGTGCTACAGGTGTATACCAGATTGCAGAAATAGTTATGCAACTTAGAGGTGACTTTCCAGGTCTAAAAGCATCTTCAGCTGAATTAGGTTTAGCATTAAATACAGGAGGTGTTGGAACCTTAACTTCAGTGGTTATTCTGAAGAGGTGAAGAGATATGATTATGTCTCCAGCTAGAGTTTGGAGAGAAAGAGGAGCTAGACTAAGGCTGGAGGGTGCTAGATGTAGAAAGTGCTGCAGGATTTTCTATCCACCTAAACCATCGTGTCCGTACTGTGGGTTTAGGGAAACAGAGAGAGTAGATTTACCTAAAAGAGGTAAGTTGGTCAGCTGGAGTATAGAGAACATGGTTCCTGAAGGATATAGGGTCGAAGCACCGGTAATTCTGGCGCTAATAGAACTTGAGAACGGTGTTAAAATACTATCAACATTAACTGATGTAGATCCAGAGAACGTCTACGAAGGTATGGAGGTAGAAGCTATATTAAGAAAGCTGTGGGCTGAAGGCGTAGAAGGACTCATAGTTTACGGTATCAGGTTTGTGCCAGTCCATGCAGGAAATCGGAGTGAATTCTTTAAGTAATAGAGGTAATGTTAGCTGACGGATAGAATTAAAGCAATAATTTTTTCTGCAAGTATTTTGTTATCAACTCTCATGATTATAGCTCTAGCGATAGGAATAATATTCTATATATATTCAATCCATGTAGATAACAGTATTGAGTTAAATGCTTCAAAAAGCTTTCTAACTATAGTTGCAGTAGTACTGATTATCAGCTCCACCATAGCTTATGTATTTCGTCACTACGTTATTATAGAGATAGTTGATGCACTTATTGTTGTAGCTATCCACTGGTTTATTGTTCCTCTTGTTAATGCGCTAATATATGGATATGTAATTGGTCTAGATTTTGTTGATGCTCTTTTTGAGTCTGTAAGTGGGTTCTCTGGAACCGGATTAACTATACTGTTCAATATAGAGAAGTACCCTTACGTTATACTTATATGGAGAGCCGCTACACAATGGATAGGCGAACTTAGTGTCGTAGTATTCTCTGGAGCTCTCTTACCTCATATTCATAGAATCCTGGGAAGGGTCTATGTAGCTGAACGTGGTATAAGATTTGCACCAACAATACTTTCAACAACTAGAAGAATGCTCATAATATATGCTATCTTGACACTAATTGGGGCCTTCATGTTCATGCACAGTGGTATGGGGTTGCTTGACGCATTTGCACATTCAATGACGGGTATAGCTACTGGCGGTATGTCCACAAATACACAAAGTATCGCCTACTGGTACAAAATTCATGGATATGGAATCCTAATAGTGTCTACGGTTATAATGGTTTTAGGGGCACTAAATTTTGTAGATCTCTATAATCTCGTGAGAGGTAGAATTAGGGAATTCTTTAAAGGTCTGGAGGTCAAATGGTTTATACTTATAGTATCGATACTGACTGTCATAACTATAGGGATAACATTATGTCTTTTGGGAAATAGTTTTGAACATGTAGTGATAACGGTATACAATATGGTGTCAGGGTTAACAACTACGGGGTTCCAAGTAGGTGATATAAGTTGGTATCCCGATATACTGAAGATGTTAATAATTCTGGCTATGGCTATCGGTGGAGCTACATTTTCAACGGCAGGAGGTATAAAGATAAAGAGAATAGCATTAGCGTTTAAATCAGTGGTATGGTCATTATCCAAATCTTTTCTTCCTGAAAACGTCTATATAGTTAAGAGGGTGAATGGGGAAATGGTGGAAGATGAAGATATAGTGTCGACTTACGTATTCATACTACTCTATATTATAATAGCTTTAGTAGCCTCAACAGTTCTCTTTATCATATTACAGGTTAGGGGCTATAATTGGAGCCATAGCTATATAGACGCTCTTTTTGAAACAGTTTCTGCATTATCTTGTGTTGGTCTTTCAACAGGTATAACAACTGCATTTATGCCATTAGAAGCTAAAGTGGTATTGATGATTATTATGTATCTCGGTAGACTAGAATTTTTGCCGATATACCTGATTATAGGGTGCCTCTATAAAAAGAAAATAACTCTCGGATGAAATAACTTTAATATATGGCTACGATAAATAATGTACAGGTTGAAGCTAAATGCGAGTTATAGTAGTAGGAGCTGTTGATGAAATTATGGAGTTGATTCGAGAACTCATTGATAAAGGACATGAAGTTGTGGTACTAGATGATGATAATACTAGAATAGACAGATTTGTTCAAGAACTTGATGTAGCTGTATATCTCTTCTCGCTATTTGATTTAACAACATTTATGCGCGCAGGTATGCATAAAGCTGATATAGTTTTAGCAGTACATCCTGTTGATACAGTAAATGTATTAGTATGTATATATGCAAAAAGTTTTGCTGTACCGAAAATTTATGCAGTTGTAAGCTCCGTCCATACAGCTAATGTACTGAATAAATTAGGTTTCGCAGAAAGGGTATTAGTGAAATCTACCTCAGTTAGAAGATCGCTTATTGAGCTGATATATGGTGTAAGGATCATAGAGCTAGATGAAAAAAACTACATAGTAATGCTAACGTTAAGTGATGTAAACCACTTAGAGAACAAAAAAGTAGAAGAAATTGAAGAACAAGGTGCAAAAGTTTTAGCAGTGCTCGATAGTGAAAATAATCCTATTAATTATGACAAAGACTATGTATTAAAAAGAGGCGAAAAAATTATAATCAAGATAAATAAGGGATCTATGGAACCTCTATTATTTAAATACAGATAGGTAAATAACAATATTTATTACCAACCTCTGGTATATATTATATGAGCCGACTGAAGAGGTTAAATAATGGTTCCTGAAGATTTGATGGAAACCATATGGAACTTTATGCAAACATATCATCTTATTGAGGTTTTAGTAATTTCAATAATTGTTATAATTATATATGTAGCGATAAGAAGAATAGTATCTAGATTCAGGTCTAAAGGGTTTATATCGCGAGGTACTGAAGAAACTATAAGATTTGTATCTTTTACAGTTCTATCATTAATAGTCCTAGCTGTAGCAATATCTTATTGGCTTCAGAACTATATTACTGCAGCATTCTTTATCACAATGCTTGCCATGTTTATAGGTATAATGGTGTACTCTATAAGGACCTATATCGAGAACGCTTTATCGTATCTGATATTCGTTACGTCGAATATAGTAAGAGATGGTGAAAATGTAAAAATAGACTACGGTAGTAAGGTATATGAAGGAAGAATAAATATAACAGAAGGTAGTTACGCAACCATTACCACGGAAAACAAAACAGTATTCATTCCATATAGTGTTCTCCTTAAATCAGTAATAGCCAAATCTCTACGTAATGTTGTCAAATTTAGGCTTAAAGTGAAGGGTCAGAGTCTCGAACTCGATAAAATTATTGAAGATATTAGAGAAATTGCGAAAGACTTGAAGATGATAAATAGAGAAAGTATTGATATAAAACCTTTAGAAATAAAAGAAGATGAGATAACTCTCAACCTATCTTTCGAGGTACCTAACCCCCGAAACATAGAAGAATGCTATGAGACGCTAGTAAAGCTATTGACACGAAAAATACCTTACAGACTTTCATTCGAACTTATAACAGATTAATGAATTTCTGGCAGAAGCTACAGATAATCTTACGTCTCGTATTTTCTGTAGCGTTCTCTCTTTTGCATTCCTTTCTCTATACGTTTTCTAAGCCTCTTACTTAGTATCTCCATAACCTCTCTGATGCATGTGGGTAGATCCCAGCAGGATGATCTAGCCACACTATCGCCTATGTTTGTAACAATTCTTGCAGAAACTTCATACATTTTCCTAACATCTTTATCTATTATAGTATCGGACTTCTTTAGCGGTTTTACAGCAAGTTTGAAGTCTATGATGTTTAGATATCTAGAGATATCCGCTAAATAGCTATTGACAATTCTTTCCACATATACTTTAGCAACTTCATCGCCTTCAACAGCTTTACTTATGCTAGCCTCTATGGGGTATATAGTTGCGGATTTCTCGACATATTTCTTCAAGATGTCTATGCCGCTTAAAACACCTACTATACGATTGTCTTCCGTAATAACAGGTATGCCGGTTATACGGTTATCTATCAAGAGTTTTACAGCATTTGAAAGAGATGAGTTAGCTATAGTGGTTATTGGAGGTGATGACATGAAGTCGCTAACAGGAGCTGCTAGAAACGATTCCTCACTTTCTATCCATTCATATCCTTTTCTTCTACTGAGCTTTATACGATACAATCGTTCAACTATATCACTGAGGGTTATAACTCCAGTAATTTTTTCAAAACGATTAACGACAGGGAGTCTGGAGAAGGCGTTTTTCAGCATAAGCCATCTAGCTCGAGCTATACTTTCCCATTCCTGTATAGTTACGGCAGGACTACTCATAACTTTATCAACTGTTTCTCGTGGCACTAAATTCTTTTCGTACAAATACTTTAGAACGATATGTAGATTAACATGACCAACAACTACGTTGTCTTCATCAACTATGGGTACATCTCTAGCTCTCCAAGAAGCTATAACCGCTATAGCTTTATCTATCGATTCATTCATGTTGATACTGTAGGGAGGATCCATAACTGTAGCTACTTTAGTCTCTCTACCTACACCCTTCATCAATATTGCTCTATAGCTAAGAACACCAACAAGTACGTTTCTGTCATCAACTACAGGTGTCACTCTAATTCTATGTTCGCTCATTATCGAAAGAATTTCACCTATCTTCATCAATGGTTTGAGCAGTACTGGAGGATCTATAGCAATATCTATTATCGTTGACATATGTTCTTACCTAAAACTATGTATAGGATTCTAGTATTTTAACATTCATTAAAGGTTATTGATACGTTTCCTACAGAGGATTAAGTAAAATCTTTTCTTCGAACTTGATACTTCTTTACATATAATACCATTTCTAATCATATCAGCAATAGTCTTTCTCAGAAATACACCATCAATGTATATACCCACAGACTCTAGCTCGTTTCTCAACTCTTCAAATAGTATACCATTATCAGAATATCTGGTGAGTATTTCTATAATGAGTTTCTCGACATCTTTTCTTGAATAACTCATAGATTTCATCACCCATAATTTTCTTCAGTTCTATAGGATCTATAGCAATCCAAGGCTTCAAATCTCTTAAACATAATCTCTTCACAACAGAAGGATAGAGCACAATAACCTCTGGATCCAACATATATATAGTATTGTTGTCTATATGGCTTAACCTCTCTAAGAGCATAGAAAATGATTCTCTAATACAAAAACTTATGGGAACAGCTATACGTAATCTGAAACCACTATCAATAACGTTTTCTACAGCTTTAATCTGGTATGTATGTACAGAACCCTCTATACCTGTGATACGCTCAAACTCTTCTTCAGAACATCCCTTTAGTGAAATCCTCAACATCATGATATCTCTAAAATCCTTAAGTATTTCAACAAAGCTCTTCTCTAAGCCTAAAAGTAGGCCATTGGTCTCTAGTATGAATACAATATTTATTTCTCTAAATCTACTAAATGCTTCTATAACTTGAATAAGATGTTGAAAACCTAATGTAGGTTCACCTCCACTAATTCTAATAAAATTATATCCCCTAGATCTAGCTATAGATATCAATTCTTTTACTACATCTATAGGCTTCATCATGAATCCCTTTCCTAGGTTATGGTTTGCTTTCCAACTCCAACAATATGCACAATTAAACATACAACCTACAGCATCAGCAACAGCAGAGCCTCCATAATGTTTAGAGGCTCTAAATCTGTAGTACCTACGTAAATAGACACCATTTTCTTCATTTACTACGATTTTCTCTACATATTTCATGATATTTAAAACATTTTCTAGCTTCAACATCTAAATCATCAACTCTCTCCTTACATACTAAATCTTAGTTAGAAGTATTTATCTTATCAGTTAATGTACCCATCATCAATATGGAATATTTAGGTTTTGTTAAGCTATTGCGGTAATGGACAAGAATCTGAATCTATATGAACCACAATCAATTCAATATATAGAAATATATACAATAAGATATTAAGCTGATTGTTAATAGATATAGCGATTATGAATTGTTTCTAACATCTATACTCAGTACATCAACACCTTTTTTATATTGTTTACTACCATATAGAAATATCGTGTGTATAGAATAACTAGAAAGTCTTTTCGATAGTTATTTGCATATATGTCGAGATACTGGTTTAAGACACTTATAGTAACATAATTGCTGGATATGTTTGTTGATCGCCATAGATAGTAGGGTTACAATTTTGTGTATTGATGCTGGAGTATTGTAACTAAAGAGATACAACATGTTTTTAATTTGATTAAACTCACATACTATCTATATATACAGGAAGGTCGATACAAGGTGCTATGTACCTCTAACATAGTGTTGGGTAAAGTTGGCGTTATTTCATATCCGAGTTCTGTTGAGATAGTATCTAGACATCCTATTCCAATAGGAGCCTATGTCGCTATACCATTCAAGGCTATAGATGTAGTATCGGGTAACACTATAGACTATTGTGCTATAGGGGTTATAAGTCAAACATCATACAGAAGACTTGTACCAACATCACCTTCAACTACTGCTAGTGAAAGCATAGGGTTAGAAGACGATATGCTTAGGTATGCCCCATCACTTGCTAGAATAATAGCACTTGTGGGTATTGATAATGAAGGAAAGCCTATGATTAAGATGCCAAACATTCCTCCACCACCAGATACACAAGTTTATTTAGCTCATATAGAGATCTTGTCCATGCTATTCAGCAGTAGGAAGGAAGGTTCGATAAAGATAGGGCATCTGCTTACAGAACCTAGGGTCGAGATTTATGTTGATCTAAATGCTTTAGCAAAACATCTATTTATAACAGGTACAACAGGTTCTGGTAAGAGTAATACTGTAGCTATTTTAGCTGATCGTATGGCATCTTATGGAGGGACAGTAATAATATACGATGTTCATGGTGAATATGGCTCACTTATGCCATCATCAAACATAGATATAGTAAATATTGAATACAAAATAAATCCTCTTGAAGTTCCACCAAAAGTTTTAGCAAGAATGATAGTACCTGAAGGTGGAGCAACTGTTCAGAGAATGCTTGTCTCTAAAGCAATGGCGGAAGCTCAGAAGCTATTTAAAGAACTTATAAAAGACCATGGTATATCGGATAAAGCTATAGAGAGCATCTATTCAAATGCATCATTCTCTAAACAAGAATTAAGCGAACTTCTTGAGTCATTAGAGACCGAAGCTGGAGAAATAGATACTGAAACAAAGCTCATCTATTTGTTCAGATACGTAGTTAAAAACTTCATAGAAAAGAAATATGTCAGATCTAGAGATAAAGAACTATATAGAGAATCTTCATTAAAGGCTAGTTCAAAAGTTGATGAATTTTTCGAAAACGCAGCTTTAAGTCTCAAAACACAACAAATATCTAACCTTATAGCTCCTTCAAGGATTATTGTATTAAATGTGTCTCTTCTTAGCGATGATCAGAAAGATTACGTACTAAAGATAGTTCTCGATGAACTTCTATGGCTATCTAAACACAACTACTTTATTGGAAAACCCTGTCCTATTGTTGTATTCATTGAGGAAGCCCATATATTTCTATCAGCATCTAGACCAACGGCATCTAGATACTCTATAGAGAGGATAGCAAGAGAAGGTAGAAAATTTGGATTAATTCTAGGCCTGATCTCGCAAAGACCTAGAAATATAGATTTGAATACATTAAGCCAGATACAGAATTTTGTATTTATGAAGCTTGTTCAAGAAGCAGATCAACAGTCTATCATGAATGCTTCTGACTTGCTTACTGAAGATCTGGCTAGATCGTTAACCTCTATGGCTACAGGTGAAGCTCTTATTATAGGTGAATGGATTGGGCGGTTTCCTGTTTTCGTTAAAATAGATAAACACGAAGGTAAGAAAGTAGGTACATCTCTAGATATAGCATCTATATGGAGAAACAATATGAGGTTGCGGTATACAAGAGAAGAGAACTCATCGATGTTGAAAGAAGCTGAAAAAGAATTCTATGAGATCTTTAGCTAGTATGTTTAAATGCTGTACGAATATATGTATCTAAGGGCTGAAAATGTTTGCACTACATGTGAGTGATACTCATCTAGGTGCTGTTCCTAATGGTCTTCTCTCTAGAGCAAGAGATGTCTACGAAGTCTTTAAGGAGACTATAGATATAGCATTAAAAGAACGTGTAGACATTTATATTCATGCTGGAGATTTCTTTAACACATCTACCCCTCCACCAGAAGCTTATGTTGTTGCATATAGAGGATTAAAGAAGCTAAAAGATAGAGGTATAAAGATTGTAGCTATTGCTGGTCAACATGATATTCCTAAAAAGTATGCGGTATCTCCTTTAGCGATTCTAAGAGATGTAAGTGTTGTTGATGTAATTGCTATAGACAGTATTGTTAATGAAGAGATGGATATAGGTAACAAGAAGCTGATACTATATTGTGTGCCATATACATTCAAGAACAAAATACCATCAGTAATACCATCTCGTGAAGGCAAAGCTATTCTAATGGCACATCTACTTCTTAAAGATGTAGGGATACCTAGTCCTGAAGCAGATATATCTCTAGATATGGTTCCCTTAGGTTTTCACTATATAGCTCTAGGTGATTACCATATAAGAACAGTATTTAGACATAGAGATGGAGCTCCTGCTGTTTATCCTGGGGCTACAGAAGTTCATAGACTTAGTGAACATGGCGAAAAATATGTTGCGTTAGTTGATTTAAGTAAGAATGATGTTGCTGTAAACTTTATAGAGCTTCAAAATGTTAGACCATGGATAATTATTCAATGTGATGATGTAGCTAGATGTGTCAATAACATTTTGGAAAACGCTAAGACTATTTTGTCAAAGGGTAAGAAGAAACCTCTAGCCTATATACTGATAGAGAAGATAAAGACAGAGATATTGAGCAATTACTTAGACGATATGGTTTCTAAAGGCTCTATAGAGTACTATATACTATCGTCATCCGAACAAAAGAATGGGGAAGAGATTAAAGCTTATGATCATAGCTATCTAGAGCAGTTAGAACATATAGATGTATTGAAAATATTGGTGAGTATACTGGGAGAAGAATCTGTAGCTAGACATCTTCTAGACCTCATAGAGAATCCAGATAAACAGTTAGCTGAACAATTTGTGAATTTCTTGAGGAATAACGAAAGTATTGTTAAAGAACTTGAAGCAAAGATCAAGAAATCATCTATACAAGAAATGGCAAAATCTTCTCAAACCTTTATAACAAATAATGGTGGTAAGTCTTTAAGGAAACTGCTCAAGTAGTTGAAGGTGTTAAACAAAATGAGTAATATAGTTGTTATCAAGGCTATAAAATTAAATAATGTTTTATCTCATGAACAGACATATATAGAGTTTCCACTAGGTTTAACAGCTCTTGTAGGTCCTAATGGTGCAGGTAAAAGCTCTATAATTGATGCTGCTATATATGCTTTATTTATAAATCCCCAAAACATAAGAGGTTTTAGGGGTTCAAGTAAAAAGAGTTTTCTAAGAATTGGAAGCTCTAGTGGATATATAGAAGTTGAGTTAAGCATAGGGGGAAAGAAATATGTTGTCTATAGGGGTATAAGTTTGTCTAAAGGTGATGAAGCTGTTCTCTATGAGGTTATAGAAAATGAGAAGAAGAAGGTTTTGGCGGTAGGTGTTCAAACTGTTCTAGATTATGTAAGAAAGCTTTTATCGATTCCTTCAACTGAATCTATTAGGTACACAATAATTTCACGTCAAAACGAGATAGCGAGACTCATAGAGGAAGCACCTTCTACACGAAAAGAGCTCGTATTAAAACTTTTAGGATTGAACGAGCTTGAAAAAGCCAAAGAGGTTTTAAAGCCCTACTTAGAATTGGTGAAAAGCGATATAAAGTTTTACGATAGCTATAAACTAGAATTGAATGAAATTAGGGAGAAGGTTAAAGCGTTATCTCGTAGTATAGAGGCAGATAGAGTTGAGTTTGCGAGATTAGAGAATGAACAGAAGATACTTAGTGAAGAGATAAAGAGATATGAGAAACTCATAGAGTTAGTGAAACTTTATGATAAGCTTTCTAAAGCTATAGGGATTGTTAAAGAGCTTAAAGAAGTAGAGTCAGCTTTGTCTCTATGTAGAGAAATTCTTAGTTTAGATATAGAGAACTTCATTTCTATTACGAATGTACTAAGGGATCGGAAAAGAGATCTTGATGAAGCTCTAGAAAAGCTGAAGACCATAGAGAACGAGATAAATATTGTTCTAAAGAACCTAGAACTAGAGCTAGAGATTCAGGTTCCTTCTTCAGTAGATACTAAAGGAGTTATAGAGTATCTTGATGAACTATCTAAGCAAATATATTTAGATAGAAGCGTTAAGCAAGCTGAATTCAATATAGCTAAGAATTCTGTAGAGATAATCGGTAGAAGCGCTAATTGTCCTCTATGTGGAAGAGAACTTAGTGATAATCTTAAAGAGAGACTTCTTTCTGAGGCCAAGAACCGTATAGATTCGATTTTGAAAGAATTGGATGAATTAGATAAGAGGTACAACAAGGTTAAACTGTATATAGATAACGTAAAGAAGCTTGAGAAAGGTAGGCTAGAGATTCAGGTAAGGATTGAAAACAATAGAAAGATTATTGAAGAATATATGAATAAGTATAGAGAGATAAAGAATAGTATAGAGACTGTGATCAGTAAACTAAAATCAAGCAACTTCTTTACTAAATGTCTAGATAACAGCAACACAATAAATGTTGTTAGATGTATTCACAGATTAGCGATAGAGACTATGAAGATATATGAAGAAAAGAAACATATGTTGAGGAAACTATTCGAAGAAGAGATAACAATAGATGAGGTTTCAAAGAAATATACAGAGGTTAAGAACAGTATAGCTGAACTTGGTTTTGATATCAATAAAATCAATATAAATGAAATTGAAGCTAGATACAAAGAGTGTCTGAATAAATTTAATGAAGTAAGCATGAGAATGGGTCAAATAAAAGGAAGAATTGAAAGTTATTTAAAGATGCAAGAGGAGTTCAGCAAAAAAGAAAGAGAAATTGAAGAAAAGCTCAATCAGCTTAAGAAAAGTATCGAAATATATCCTGTTCTAGACTTCATGGTGAATAAGCTTTTAGGTAAAGATGGGCTTCTAGCAAAGATATTAACACAAGAATCAAGAAGACTAATAGAGAGATACACCAATGCTATTCTGAAGGAGTTGGACATGGGCTTCAGAATCCGTATCGATGAGGAATTCGATATTAGTGTACATACACCTTTTGGTGAACTTGATATCAGAAGCCTGAGCGGTGGTGAAATGGTGTCGCTTGCAATAGCGCTTAGAATAGCTCTAGCCTATACAGTCTTTGGCAGACTTCCAGGATTCTTCATACTCGATGAACCTACACAATTTCTAGATAGAGATAGACGTAGATCGGTATTCGAGATAATAAAGAAGCTTTCAGAAAGAGTTCCACAGGTTATAGTGATTACACATGATGTAGAGGTAGAAGAATTAGCGGATAAGGTAGTCTATGTCTCTAAGGAAGGGGGAAGATCTATAGTTAGAGAAATAAGTGAACTTGAAAAAATTACTGAAACGGTATAACACTAATAGGTATAATATCAGTATTACTCTACCACAGGTCCTATAACTTCCTTACCTACAAGCTTGTTTATACGCTCAACTTCTTTATCTACATATTTCTGTATAACATTGATATCTTCGTCTGTTAGATGAGCAAATCTACCTTGCGCCCTTAAGTAGTGTTTCACATGTTTCCTTTTAGGCACAGGAACAGTTACTCTAAATACTTCATTATTCTCTAGCTCCCAATTTATCCACATAGCTGTTTCTGTTGCAAGTCGAGAAATCTTGATTCCATACCTTGGATCGAATCTCCAGCCTGTTGTACAAGGCTGAATGACATGTATGAATGAAGGTCCATCAACAAGTAGACCTTTTCTAAATTTATTAGCCATATCTATATAGTAAGCAGGATTAGCTGTAGCTACATAAGGTACTCTGTGAGCTGCAACAATCTCAGCTATAGGTTTCTTTGTCTGTAGCTTACCCTTTAAAACTTTCCCGATAGGAGTTGTTGTTGTCCAAGCCATTATCGGTGTAGCGCCACTTCTCTGTATACCTGTGTTCATGTATGCTTCGTTATCGTATAGAACATACATAACTCTATGACCTCTTTCAAGCATTCCGCTAAGAGCTTGGAACCCTATATCAACAGTACCTCCATCTCCACCTATGGCAATCACATTTATCTTTCTGCTAGAATCTATCACACTTTTCTTTTGTAGAGATTTTATAGCTGCTTCTATGCCACTAGCTACAGCTGCAGCATTCTCAAATGCTACATGTATCCATGGTACACGCCATGATGTATATGGATAAAGTGTTGTTGAAACCTCTAAGCAACCTGTAGGCGTTACAACAATTGTATTGGGTCCAGCAACCTTAAGCAGTATACGTACTATAGGCCCTACAAGACATCCAGCACAAAGGCCGTGGCCAGGTGCGAAATATTCTTCTCTTGGTAGATCAAAGAGAGATTTGTAGATAGGTATAGATGGAGAGCTCATTCCCTAACACCCCAATAAATTGATTCAGTTAGCCTTACACCTTTCTCGATCAGTTTAGATGCATGATAGTATATGTTGATTATATCGAGTTCCGTGACAGATCTCTGACCTATTCCAACTATGTAGTTGTATAAATCAACATCTATAGATCTAAGTCTTAGAGTTGTTAGGATCTCCATAGCCATAGGTCCCTCTATAGCGCCACCAAATGAGATAGCTCTATCTAGAACGATAAGATGTTTGACGTTCTTAACACTATCAACTAATTCTTTATGTGGGAATGGTCTAAACACTCTTATCTTTATTCCGCCTACTTTTGCTCCTTTCTCTCTAAGTATATCAACAACTTCTCTAACAGTTCCATAGAGTCCTCCGTAAGTAACTATGGCGGTTTCTGCATCATCTATTCTGTAAGTTTCTACAAATCCATAACTTCTTCCGAATCTTTTACCAAATTCTTCATCAGCTTTACTCAAAACCTCGTAGGCATTCTTCATAGCTATAACTTGTTGGTATTTGAATTCATAGTACCAATTAGGATCGGCTATAGCACCAAAGGTTATTGGATTATCAGGATCTAATCTAGGTCTACTATAGTTCTTCGGTATATACTCTAGTATTGGAGCTCTATCCTTAGCTACGTTTACTGGCTCATATGTATGGCTCATTATGAAGCCATCGTATACAACCATAGATGGTAGCAGAACTTCGGGATTTTCAGCAACTTTATATGCCTGTATAATGCTGTCATAAACTTCTTGTGCTGTTGATGCTATCATTGTTATCCATGAGGAATCTCTTGTAGCAAACATATCGCTATAGTCACAC
>Ga0209394_1000100_pt1 | contig 80943 bp, 76 predicted proteins | sample JNZ201metaG_FD_184122 | JGI IMG/M metagenome (GOLD analysis project Ga0209394, IMG submission 184122) | Hot spring microbial communities from Jinze hot spring, China to study Microbial Dark Matter (Phase II) - JNZ 20120812A (SPAdes) (version 3) ...
ACACCATAAAACTCATGATAAACGACGGATTAAACATACTCGCATACAGAATACCCAAATCCATATTCTGGAGAGACATAGGAAGACCAGAAACAAGAATAGAAGCAGAAAAATACGTACAAGACATCGGGCTGGCGAAAATCTAAGCTCGAGCTAACAACTTTAAATACTATGGTAGAAATCAACTCGTTTGAGCCTTAGGGTATTACATATGAATACTCATATCTCGTTATCAGGATTTGAGTTCTCCGATAAAAGTAGACGATCGCTCCCATTGATCTACTGTTCTCAAAATGAATTATCTGTCTATTAGTCTTCTATATATCTCCCAAATTTTACTAACAACATTTTCAGGTTTATGCTCTGGGGGCAACCCTTCTAAAATGTTGCCATCCCATTTTATGACTTTGCGCATGCAGGCAAGCGCTTCTAATCCAGTCTTACTAAGTGCTCTCAGCAATCTTCCTTCTCGGTCTCTCTTAACATCAATATAGTACTCGTATTTAGAAAGTATTCTGGGAAGTTGAGTATAGGGAATAGGTGCTTTCTCCCGGTCATGTATAGTAAGTTTTAAGCCATACTTTTCTGCATATTTAATTGCAAGGTCATCTGAGAAGTAGGAAATATGAAACGCTGTGTTAGGAGTGAAGCAATACCTAGGGTAGAAAAGATCTGTGTCAACTGGATTTGGGATGTAAACCACATTTGTCATACTACCCTCTAAGAGGTCTGGAGTTGAAACTAGAACAACGTCAGCTTTACTCCAATATTTCTCCCTTTCCCTCCACCTATTCCTAATATCAGCACCGTGATAGTGGAGAACAACTGGTTTTTTAGGGTTCATCATCTTGAGTATGGGAATTATCTTATCAAAAGCATGGACATGTATTATATCAAACTTCCTTGAAATCCATGAAGCCTTTATCGTAAAAACTTTGCTATTGCAACTCCAGGCTTCACCAACGATTGTAAAACCAAACTTGTCGAACTGTTTTCGCATAATAACCCGACTTGAAGTCCCATACAATTTATCCATCCATTTTGCAATTATACTTCCAACACCAGCAGTATTCCAAATATGAAGTACCCTCGTCTGTAGTTTACTTTGCATTTTTTTGTTAAAGTTCTCCAATTTCACAACATGTGACATCTTATTTTAAACAGAAAAACTTTTAGTCATACTTATAGACTCTACAAGAATGATTCTCTCGTCAAATTTCTAGAAAAGGCTACACTATAACTGGTAACAAATAAAACTGATACTAAAAGTCCTTAAATGACCTTGAAAATTTTCATCGAAAATTTAGATTGGCTGTGCGTAAACTCTAATTAGCTTAGAAAGCAAAAATAAGAGTGGATGACCGCTATATGGATGCGTTTGAAATAGTCATGATTAATGATTGTGCATTCGTTGGAGAAACTCTGCTTAAATATCTTCCTCTAGAGATGAAGAGGAAGCATGTTAAACGTGGTAGAGGTTTTTGGGATAAAACCTTCGGACTAGCTTATAAAATTTTGAAAACCAAAGCAGATTTGTATCATGTGCATTACCTCCTTCAAGATTGCTATATTGCAATTCATTTGAGGAAGAGACCTTTAATTGGACATGCCCATGGAAGCGATTTAAGAACAGGTCTTAAACATCCATTTTGGAGTAGAATTGTCAGGTATAATTTAGAGAAATGCGATAGAATAATCGTCAGTACACCCGATATTCTTACTGTAGCAAAAAGATTAAGAGAAGACGCAGAATATCTGCCTAACCCTGTAGACTCTGAGCTTTTCCATCCTAAACCGTTTACAGCTGGTAAGGAGAAAAAACGTGTTTTAATTGCTAGTGGCTCCAATTGGGCTACAAAAGGCACAGACTTAGCGATAAGAGCGCTAAGTAGAATAAGGAATGAAGTAGACGTAAGCATAATCGGTTATGGTGTAGACTTCTATAAGACTTTAGCTTTAGCTTCTTCACTTGGCTTACGCTTGAATGTTCTACCTAAAATTGATCATGGGAAAATAAACGAGTATTATTGGAACGCTGACGTCGTCATCGATCAGTTTAAGTTGGGTTCTTTAGGCATGGTCTCCTTGGAAGCTATATCATGCGGTAGACCTGTTATAACGTATGTCTCGTCGGAATATTCTGAATACAGAGACTTCCCGTTAAAAGACGTTAATACGGAAGAAGAAATAGCTGATGCAATAAACCGAGCAGATGTTATCCTGTGGAAGAAAGAATACAAATACCTAGAGAAACATCATAGTGTAGAAACGATTATTAAAAAACTGCTACAACTTTACGAAGAGGTCATACCCAAAACTAAGTAGCATAAACTTCGAATTATTAAATGCAAAATCTTTTTAAACTTCTCATAGCTTTTACTGTTTAAGTCTTGGAGGTTTTATATTTTGGAATATAGGGTTCTCGGCAGAACTGGTTTTAAGGCTTCCGTGGTAACGCTTGGTGGTTGTGGTGTTGGCTGGGTTGACCAGGGGACTGCTGATAAGGCTGTTGAGTACGTTCTGAACCGTGGCGTTAACGTTGTGGATGTTGCTCCTACCTATGGTGAGGCTGAGGTTAGGCTTAGGAGTTGGGTTGTAAAGTTTAGGACTAGGCTATTCTTAGCTGAGAAGACTCAGAAGCGGGGTAGGCGTGAAGCTTGGGATGAGCTTAAAGCCAGCATGAGTAGGCTTAGCGTTGAAAGCTTCGACCTTTATCAGATGCACGCTGTTGCGGACTTCGAAGACTTAAACAGGGCTTTAGATAGGGATGGTGCTATAGAGGCTTTTAAAGAAGCTAGAGACGTTGGTCTCATAAGGTTTATAGGTTTAACTACGCACGATGTTAGAGTCGCACTTAAAGCAGTCGAGCTTTTCGACTTCGACACGGTAATGATACCGGTAGGCTTGTTCAGCCTTGTAAACCCTACGCCTAGAAGCGACTTTAGGCAAGTCTTAAAAGTTGCTAGGGATAGGGGTATAGGTGTTATAGCTATTAAGGCGATAGCTAAGAGGCCTTGGAAGGGTGAGCATAAGTATGGGACTTGGTACGAGCCTTTAGAAGAACAGGAGATGATAGACCTTGCTGTTTGGTTTACACTTTCACAGGAAGGTGTTGCGACTTACTCGTTGCCGTGCGATATTAGACTTTGGCCTAAGGTTTTAGATGCTGTTGAAAGGTTTAGAGTGCTTACAGTCGAAGAACAGGATGAAGCAGTGGAAAGAGCACGTATTGAGGCTTTTGAATACATATACTAGAGTCTTTCTAGCCTCCAAGAGGTGCCAGTTATCCTTTGAACGCTCGGCTGAATTAGTGGGCAAAGTGGGTCTGGACTACTGAACGAATTTGCCACTGCGTAGGCTCTAGCTTTACAACCTCCCCTACATAATCTACTGTAGTTACATCCTCTACATGCTTCAGGCACGGTTGTAAACACTTCTTTCACCAGTGGGCTTGCTAAATACTCCTCCCAAGCCTTGGAAACACCAATCTTAACATCTGCAATTTTTATCCTTAGAGAGTCGCATAGCGGTATTGAACCATCTGGGAGAATATCCCAAGCCCTATAGATCGGGCAGTCTCCGACGTAGAAGTACTTTGTAGACCCTACTGAAGATAGGAATGGCGCACACCAGATTGCTGCTTTAAAGCCTAGAGCATCGGTAGAATCTCGGATGGATATAACAGCGTTGAGAAGTTCAACAGGCTCAATATTGAGTTGATCGTTATACCTGGCTCTTCCAATGGGTATTATCGGTATGAACGCCGCATATGAAGCCCCCAGCTCCCTAGAAAGCTTAAGTACATCTGTTAATACGTGTAAATTTACCCTAGTAATCGTTGTAACCGTTGCAAAGTCTAATCCAAATCCTTTGAGTAGCTTAAGACTACGTATTAAGGAGTCCCAGCTTCCAAAACCCCTCAACTTATCATGAACTTCCCTAGACGGACCATCCAAGCTCGTAAATATGAAGACTCCTAAGTCGCTGAGAAACTTAGCATAATCACCATCCAATATTGAAAGATTCGACTGTATGGATAAATCTACGTCACACTCTCTAAGCAATCTTACTACGCTACGTAGAGGCTTCCAAAGCAACGGCTCTCCACCAGTTATATCTACTGGTGTTGAAAAATCCGCCAGTTCCTCAGCGATCTTTAAAGCCTCATCTTCACTCAACTCACCAACTATATCGTAGCTGTAACAGTGGCTACAGCGAAAATTACAACGGGAAGTCACAAGCCATACTGTAAAATCAGGTTTAGCGGGCATTCCAGCCCACCCCGTAGAGCTGGAATAGTTGAAAAGACCTTAAAATTCGACAGAAAAGAGGAAAATTTAAAACTCAATAAAAACTTTACTCATAAACCCCTTAATGATTTAAGGGTTCTAAGAGGTATCTTCCTTCAAGGGAATATAGTAGTATTCCCCTATGGACTTCTGGTATCTATCCAACCTAGACCCGTACTTATTGACCCTCGGTCTACCAGTATCAGGGTCTCTTCTAAAAGTCACTTCAAGCTCCGATAGGAACCTGTTCATTCCGTCTCTCAAAGGCATGGGTGTAGACGCGACGCCTTCTACGCCTGGTTTACCCGTGAATACCATGAGCTTGTCTGCCACGAAGTCTGCCACCGATAGGTCATGCTCCACTATGAACGCAGCCTTCCTAAGGTTTTCCACTATCCTCCTCACGACTTTGGTTATTGTAAACCTTTCTTCAACGTCTAAGTAGGCGCTCGGCTCATCTAACAGGTATAAATCTGCATCTCTAGATAAGCATAAAGCTACAGCGACCTTTTGAAGTTCACCACCGCTTAGGTTTGACACTTCTCTTTCAAACAGCTTGTAGATACCCATTGGTTGGAGGAGTTCTTCATCTAGAAAGCTCGAACCAAACCTATCCCCCAAAACCTTTCTAAAAAGTTCTTCGACAGTACCACTGTAGTTTTCAGCTGATAAGTATTGAGGCTTGTAGCTTACCTTTAAAGACTCAGACGGAGGACTTCCTTCGTCTGGTTTTAAAATACCAGCGAGGATTTTGACGAACGTCGTCTTACCTATACCGTTTGGGCCCAGTATCCCTACGACTTCTCCAAATCTTATTTCACCCGGTTCAACTTTTAGAGTAAACTCTCCAAGCGTTTTGATGAGGTTGCCCCATTTAACCATGATAGGCATATCAGAAGCATATCTTTCCATGGGGGGTCTAACGTGGAATTTTATCTCATTCCCTCTGAAACGTACGTTTTCATCGGGTATATACCCTTTAAGAAATATGTTTATCCCATCTCTAACTGAGTGAGGATGGGAAACAATACCGTAAACACCAGGCTCACCATATAGAATGCAAACCTGATCTGAGAGATAGTCTAAAACGGCTAAATCATGCTCGCTTACGATTACTGTTTTACCGGATTCACATAGCCTCCTTATGAGCCTAGCTACGGAAAGCCTCTGCTTCACATCCAAGTAACTTGAAGGCTCATCAAAAATATACACATCTACATCTCTAAGACAGCAGGCAGCTATAGCTACTCTCTGAAGTTCACCGCCGCTTAAAACAGACAACTCTCTATCCAAAACTTCATCGAGCTCAAGCTCACCACATACAGACTTCATAAGCCCCCTATCGTCAACTCTAGATAGAAGCTCTCCTACAACTCCTCTATGAACAATAGGTATCTTATCGACATACTGAGGCTTATACGCAACCCTGAGAGAGCCTGAACTTAAGCCTTTAAAGTAATCTTGAAGCGGAGACCCTCCATAATAGCGGATTATCTCATCCCAGTCAGGGGGATCTGTTAACTTGCCAAGATTTGGCTTTACGACTCCAGCAAGTATCATTAAAGAGGTGGATTTACCTACACCGTTTTTACCAACAAGCCCCGTGACTCTACCAGCTATTGGAATTGGAAGCCTGTAGAGTTTAAAAGCATTTACACCAAACCTGTGTGAGCAATCTCTTTCCAACTCCTCCGGAAGGTTCACTATGGATAATGCTTTAAAAGGACACTTCCTAACACATAATCCACATCCCACACACAACTTTTCATTCACAATCGGATAGCCGTCTCCCTCCATCTTAATAGCGTCTAATTCATTCCTAACAGGGGGGCAGAACCTTATGCAAACTAAGCCGCAATCTTTCGGTTTACACTTCTCTTTATCCAAGACGGCTACTCTAACCATTAAACCACCCTAGAAAATCTCAATAGAAACTGAGACTATGTCCATTCACAGAGGCTCATAAAAATAAGGGGGATTTTAAATTAAGAAAGCTACCACTCTTCCTCCTCTTCCTCCCATTCTTCTTCAGGCTCTTCCTCTTCCCATTCCCACTCTTCTTCCTCTCCCCACTCCTCTTCCTCCCACTCTTCCTCCTCTGGTTCTTCTTCCTCTTCTTCCTCTATGTCCCAACTTCTCTTAGCCAAGAGAGTTCACACTCCTATTCTCTTCAAGAGGCTTGAAATGTCGTTAAGGAGTATTTAAATTTAATTGTTGTAGGAGAATCTTAAACTGTATAAAACCAGCTAGGAAATTCATTGGAATGTGAAAGTAGTTCCATGAAATTTTAAACGCTAGAGTTCTATCTTAAGGTCTTCCGAAGTTAAAGCAACGGACTGCCTCTTCTCTATACGTTCAATCATGCCGTCTCTAATCCAAGCAATGCGATCTGAAACATCTATCATCTTCAAGTCGTGGGTAGCGCATATAACCGTAGTATTCCTCTCAACTTTAAGCCTGTAGAGTAAGTTTACAATGGCAAAGCCTGTGTTTAAGTCTAAGTTTCCTGTAGGTTCATCGGCTAAAACAATCGAAGGGTCGTTTGCCAACGCTCTAGCTATTGCAACTCTCTGCTGCTGTCCTCCAGATAGTTCAGTAGGTCTATGGTAGAGTCTTTCCCCAAGGCCGACAGTCTTTAAAAGCTCCTCCGCTTTTTTAAGCCTATCTTCCTTCTTCTTACCCGTGAAAACCATAGGTAGCGCTACGTTATCTAAAGCCGTCAAAACAGGTATTAGATTAAAGGTCTGGAAGATGTAGCCTATCTTGTGAGCTCTAAGCCAAGCCTTCTCCTTCTTACTCATCCTAGCTATCTCTATTCCGTCAATTAATACAGACCCACCCGAGGGATCGTCAAGTCCACCTATCATGTTGAAGAGCGTAGTTTTACCACTTCCCGAGGGGCCCATCACAGACAAGTATTCGCCTCTCTCAACCGTTAAATCTACACCTCTTAAAGCGTGAACTACTTCACCTCGAAGGATATACTGCTTTTTTAGTCCTTTAGTTTCAACGACTATCGACATGAAGTACCACAAATTAAGAAAACCAATTATTAACTTAAATTTTTCTATTATACTCTGAATATTTGTATTGAGGCGAAAATCGTGATGAGAAGTAACTTCCTTAGGGTCTTAACAGAGGACTTAAGACAGCTTCTTAAAAAGCCAGCTGGAATCTTAATAAGAGGGACTATTAGTGAAACCACCTCTGAACTTAAAGAGCTTCTAAAATCCAAGGGATGGGTCAAGCTTATCACAGTTGGAGATATAGTTTCTAAAACCATGATAGAAATGGGTTTAAAAGCAGATATATACGTAACAGACTCAAGAAGTCTAAGGGCGTCTACAGAAGAACCTGGTCTTGCAGGTATTGTTGAAAAAATCTACACGGTTCGCAACCCACCAGGCCACATATCGTCTGAAGCTGAAAACACCGTTAAAAGAGCTCTAATTGATGGATGTACATCTTGGATTAGAGTTGAAGGTGAGGAAGACCTTTTAACTTTAATTGCAATTGCAGAGGCGCCTTTAAAAGCTATAGTGCTATACGGCCAACCTAATGAAGGGGTTGTCGTAGTTGAAGTAGACGATAAAGTCAAACAGTGGGCTAAAAGCATCATAGAGAGAATGCCCATTATTTAAAAGGGCAAATGCGAATTCAAACAGCGAGAAGAAATTTGGAGACTAGAAGCTGAAACTTGCTTACGTCAGACGTTTAAAAATGGTTTGAGTTGAGTGGTTCTTTGGAAAATGGTATTTTACTGTATGAATTAATAAAGCATATGTAAGACGACTCCTAGTAACTATAGCGAGGGGAATTTTTGAGCCAGGGTTCACCTAATGCCACTAGAGAGTGGAGTTTCCAAAGGCTTATCAAAGCCTCTGAAGAAGCCGCTAAATTTATAGTGGAGAAGGCTTCAGAGGGCTTCTCTTTCGTCATTCTATGTCATATAGACTGTGACGGATTAGCCTCTGGAGCGATAATAGGGAAGGCTTTAACGAGGTTGAATGTGCCCTTTCAAATCAGGGCAATTAAACAGTTTGAAGAATCCGCCTTAAAAGAGTGTCTTGGAGAGGCTCGTGTAGCGGTGTTAACCGACATGGGGTCTAGCAATCTAAATGCTATTTCAAAGCTTGATGGATGTGAAAGAATAATCGTCCTCGACCACCATCAGCCTGTGTCAGAATCCGTTGAAGGATTTAAAGGTGTTCACGTTAACCCCCACCTCTTTAAATTAAATGGGGCTATAGACATTAGTAGTTCAGGAGTAGCCTATATAACGGCTAAATCGCTTAACCCTTCAAACATCGACCTTTCACCTTTAGCCGTCGTAGGAGCAGTTGGAGATATGCAGAATAGAAATGAGGAGAGAAGGCTCGTGGGGTTTAATGAAATCATCGTCAAAGATGCCGTCGAATCGGGACTGTTGAAGGTCGAAAAAGGTCTTACATTAGCTGGTAGTGAAACCAAGCGTCTACACGAATCTTTAGCGTTAACCTTAACACCTTTCATACCGGGTATATCTGGAGAGGAGGATAAAGCCTTAGCCTTCTTAGCGAGCATAGATATACCTGTTAAAACTGGCCACTTCTGGAGGACACCTGCAGATTTAGCTGAAGACGAAGAAATGAAACTGTTGGACAATTTAACTGCATACATGGCTTCTAAAGGTGTAGCTCAAGAAGAGATTGTGCAACTAGTCGGAGAATCCTACATACTTACCAATGAGCAGAGATTTACGCCATTACGTGATTGTAGAGAATACTCCGCCCTGTTAAATGCATGTGGTAGGCTCGGCAAATATGGACTTGGAATAGCAATCGCTATGGGCGATAGGAGTAAAAACACCCTTGAAGAAGCGTATGCCGTGCTCAATACCTATAGGAAAAGCTTAGCCACGCTCATAGAGAGCGTGGTTCAAAACCCATCTAGGCTTATAAACACCGATGAACTTATCATAGTAAACGGTTCGGGTTTAATTCCAGACTCTCTCCTGAGTACAGTAGCAAGCATACTGTCATCCAATTACGTGAAGCCTTTAATAGCCTTCACAGATACGCCAGAAGGCATGGTTAAAGTGTCCGCAAGGGCTCCTAGATCCCTTGTAAATACTGGCGTCAACATAGCACACATAGTAGCGGAAGCGGCTCTATCCGTCGGCGGGTCTGGAGGTGGACATGACGTAGCAGCTGGAGCATTAATACCATTTGAAAAGAGAAACGACTTCTTAAGAATAATCTCCAGTCTTTTAAGGAAACAACAGGCTGTACCATAAATTTGAAACCCTATATGGATTAAGCTCAAACATTTAAGTATCCTACTTAAGACTTTTATGAGTAAGGCAGTTATACTGTAAATAGGGTATGGAACCGGATGTAGTTGAACTAAAGATACATTTAGGAGATAGAGTTAAAGCCTTGGCTCTTTTCAAAGCCTTGGAACCAGACAATAAAAACCCCCCATCGGGGCTCACTATAAAAGCCGAATTGTCGGATTCAACGATAACTGTAAAGATAGAATCTAACGTTAGAGTGGAAACTCTTCTAAATACTCTGGATGACTTATTGACGTGTTTCTCCACGGCTGAAAAATGCCTCAAATATGTTGAGGTGAAGTAAATTCTTTGAAACGTGTTCAACTTAAACGTGGAATTTCACCGCGTGTTCCCATATTACTTATGGACTGCCTCCTCCTATGGTCATCCGATGGACTTTTATTAATGGATGTGAAGTCATCTTGAGGGAAATATTTAATTAAAAGAGTTTTCTTTCTTTGGAAAGCTGAACACTATGTCTAAGACGCGGCGAGCTAGAGATAAGTGGAAAGCTAAAATCTGGTATAGAGTCTATTCGCCTAAATACTTCGGCGAAGTTGAATTACCATCCATACCGGTTACGGAGGGCCAGAATCCTGTAGGTAGAACAGTGGAGGCTACACTTTTCGATTTAACTCAAGACCCGGCCCACCAGACGATTATAATGCGTTTTAGAATAAATGAAACTAAAGAACTTAGAGCCGATACGTTCTTCAGTGGACATGAGTATGCTAGAGACTTCTTGAGAAGCCTTGTACGTAGGGGTAGCTCTAAAATAGACGCTATAATAGACGTCAAAACTAAAGATGGTGCGCTTATAAGAGTCTACCCGATAGCTTGTACGGCACATAGAATAAACTCCTCTCAGAAGAAGGCCATAAGAATGCTTATGTTCAAGATAATTGAAGAAAAGGCTAAGAATTTAAACTTCGACCAGTTTGTCCAGGAAATGATCTTAGGTAAAATAGCCTCCGATATATATAACGAGGCTAAGCGTATCACTCCTTTGAGACATGTGGGGTTTAGGAAATCGAAAGTTTTATCCATAGGGGAAGCGTTGAAAACACCTCCTCCAGAGATGTCGGTTTAAACCTGAGAACTGTAGAGATTCTCAGAGGGCTTGAAGAAGTATTTGTATAAATGGTTTGAAATCTTACAGTATTTTTCAAATAGCTTGTAGTATTCTATACTGTTCTCAGGAATTGGCTTGAATACTTTAGTTATTTTAACAGTAGAGTTGCATGCATCGTTTAAACTCCCGTAATAGCCTAGAGTCTTAGCCGCTAGAATAGCTGCACCTAGAGAAGAACTTTCTTCAGTAGATGTTAAGAAGACAGGAGTTTGAAAAACGTCTGCTTGAATTTGATTTAGAAGGTCTATTTTAGCTCCTCCACCACCAGCTCTAATTTCCCTTACTGGAGGGACGTACTTCTCAAGAACAATCCTGATATGGTTTAATGCGAATACAACGCCTTCTAAGACGGCTCTAGTGACATCTGAAAGACTATGTTTTAAACTTAAACCGTATAGAACGGCTTTAGCTGCAGTGCACCAAAGCGGTGCTCTCTCGCCTAAAAGATACGGTAGAAATATTAAACCATTAGAACCGGGCTTGGCTTTAGAAGCTTCAACTTCAATACGATTGAAATCTCCACCGAGGAAGTTTTCAGCAAACCATTCAAAGGATAATCCAGCTGAGTTAATAGCGCCACCTATGCACCAATATCCCTCAGCTAAACTGTGGCAGAAAAACCTCGCTTTTCTCGATTTGTCAAGAATTATACGGTTAGAAGATACTCTAACTGCACCACTTGTCCCTATGTTTAAAGCCGCTATACCACTTTTCAGAACCCCCAATCCTAAATTCTGAAGCATACCGTCTCCACCCCCACAGACTACTGGAGTTCCGTTGGGAAGTCCGATCTTCTCCGCATAGAACCCCTTCAATTGACCCACTATGGATTCTGGCTCAACGACCTCTGGAAGCTTATCCATGTCTAAACCTATTGTTTCAACTATTTCTGAGTCCCATCTACCCCTATGTATGTTGAATAGCGCAGTAGCTGAAGCCAGTATTTTATCCATAACATATACGTTTAAAAGCCTGTATAGAACATAGTCTTTTATCGAAAGAACCTTGTAAACTCTACTGAACATTTCAGGGTTATTTTTTCTAAACCATAAGATTTTAGAGGCTGGCATAATGGGGCTGATATGGCAACCAGTCCTACGGTAGATTTCATACCCCCCTATTGCTTCTGAGAGCTCGAAAGCCTCTATTTTGCTTCTGGAATCCATCCAATTCAGTATGGGACTTAAAATATTTCCATCCTTGTCTATGAATGCGACACTGTACAATTGGGAGCTAAATGCTAAAGCCTCCACTATACCATCGATATCTTTAACGCATGACTTCACAGCCTCGATCACGGAGTTTAAAACCTCATCGGCCCTCTGTTCAGCCCATCCTTCAAAAGGTGAATACACTCTACATCGAACACTTCTTTTAGACTTCTGCCTCCCTTCTAAATCAAAGGCTACCGCTTTAACATTAGTCGTACCTATGTCTACGCTAACTATATAGCTTGTCAAATCTTTCAAGGAACAGTATTCCTCAAGCTGACTTTAAATTTTAAAGGCAATTCAGCCCGACTTTATCTTCTTCTGCGCTCCACCAGATTTACAGAGACTAAATAGACTACCTAATTCCCTATGTTAAGTATTAAATCTAAGTTTAACCGTCTCAATGTTTCAACTTTTGGCACGCCATTTTCATCCCACCCTCGCAAGGTGTAGTATTCATCCAACATTTTACTTAATTCTACTACAGAGCCTTTAGCAGGCCCCTCTGGCATAGGCTCTTCTAAAAACCTACGTGGCAAAGAATCGTCTTTCCGTTTAATACCCTCCCTCACATTGAAAAGACGTGTAAGGTTGTACACTCTTTCTCCAATAGTTTTCAACGTGGTAGCGTCTTCGAGCGGTAAACCCGTAGCCGTAGTTAACATATCCCCTATTTCCCTAAATGTTAAGGCAAAAGATGCGAAGAAACATATACCTGTGGAATCTATGAGAGCCTTTTCATTCTGATAGTCTACTACGAGCCTCGCTTTTCCATCAATTTTAACTGGGTCTACGGCCCCCCCATAGGCTAAGAGCTCTTTATCGGCTGTATACGCCCTTAAATGGCACGCGCCTCTATCTGAGGTGGCGTATCCTAGACCCATGCCTTTAGCGGCTCTAGGCTCATAACCTGGCATTTCCAAACCTTTAACGTGCATAGCTATATCTTCACAACCATATTTAATGCTAAGCTTCCTAACACCGAGTCTGAGTTCCCTTCCAACTCCATCACCTTTACAAATCTTCTCAACGAGCTTCAATAGAGCTTCGCTACTACCCCACTCGGCATGTATTCCATCTATATCTTCACTCCCGATGCACTTCTTCTCATACAGCTCCATGACAAAGCTTACAATAACACCTGTGCTTATCGTATCTACACCATAGGCATCACACAGCCAATTAGCGTAAACTACAGCTTCTCTGTCTGAAACTCCACATAATGGTCCTAATGCCCATAATGTTTCATAGTCTGGGCCATCTACTACGTAATCAGATATATATGCCAGTTTACTGCACGCTATAGGGCATCCGAAACAGGCTTTATCCCTCTTCCAAAGTTGTTTACGCCACTCGTAACCGGATATTTTCCAAGTATCTGAGAATACACCTGTTTCAAAGTTTCTAGTCGGCAACGCCCCCGTCTCATTTATCGTCTCAATTATGTTGACTGTACCGTAGGTCGGTAGACTTCTTGCTGTGACTTCATGCATTCTAAGCCTTCTATGGGCCCTCCAACATGCTTTTTCAAAACCCTCAGGGTCGTAGACGGATATTGGCCTACTTCCTCTGACTGCGATAGCTTTAAGGTTTTTAGAGCCCATGACGGCTCCAGCTCCACCTCTACCGGCACAACGTAGGTCTGTGAAAATTCCAGCTATAGGGGCTAATTCTTCACCAGCTGGGCCTATAGTTAAAACTCTAAACTCCTCATTAAGCCTCTTCTTCACCTTTTTCTCAGCATCCATGGTTTTAGCACCTCGGAGTTCGGTAGCTTCCTCTATGCGAACCCTTCCATCATCTATAATGACCATTGACAGTTGACTTGCCTTCCCAGTAATTATAACCACATCAAAACCAGCCTTTTTAAGCTCAACGCCGAAGAAACCTCCGCAGTTGGAGTCTAAGAAGAGACCCGTATGAGGGCTTTTAGTTACAACGCTGAAACGACAGCTTGAAGGTGCTAGTGTCCCAGTTAAAGGACCAGTTGCCAATATTAATGGGTTTTCAGGGCTTAAAGGGTCTACATACTTAGGCGTAGAATTGTACAGTAGGAGAGCACCTAAACCCTTCCCTCCCAGAACCATTAATGCGTCTCTTTGGGATAATTCTGCTTTCTCCACTCTCTCAGATGAGAGGTCTATCTTAACTACGCCTCCTGCATAACCCTTGCCTGAAAGGCTCAAATTACCAGCCTCCTTCTACCCTTAAAGCATTCCTAGAACACCATTTCACACACTCTGGTAAACCGTTACACAGATCGCATAAGAAGAGCCTTCCATTTACAAGTTTTAAAACTCCAGCCGGACATGTTTCAACGCAGATTCCGCAACCTTGACATAGCTCGGGTGAAACTTCTACAGCCCCAGTTTTGCTGTTTACTTTAAGAGCCTTCTGCGGACAGACGTTTACACAAGAATAGCATAGTGTACAAACATATGGAGTGAATAATACTCCAGTACTGGAGTTTTCAATTCGCAACCTCGCCATCGATGGATCAAAAACCTTCTCATGAGTAAAACTGCATGCAATTTCACATACACGACAACCGCTGCATTTTTCAGCATCGACTATTATTCTAACTGGAGGCTTAATCCTCTCTCTCAGAATGTCTGTAACCGTCTCCTTTCCATGTATTATCCTCTTCATAAGTCTAACAGCCTCATCTGGATTCTGGTCTTGAACAATATTCCTACCGAAAACTACTCCAGCGGCGCCTGATTCTAAAACCTCAGATATAACCTCTAATGAATCTCTTATACTCAATGCCTTATAGCCTCCTAAAACTAAGACTGGTACACCCGAAGAAACCTTGACTATGTCCCTGAATGAATATGGGTCACCTGTATACGGAACCTTTAACGCATCGGCTCCAAGCTCTACGGCTTTTTCAACAGCCATCTTAACCATATCAACATAATTTGCCTTAGTGACTCTAGGACCCATGGGTAGTGGCTCTACAATTAAAGGCATATCCCAATATTCACATTCAGCCGAAAATTCTTCAACCATCGCCATATGATCTTCCTCTCTATCAAAACCGAGAAAAAGATATGTCACAACACCTGAAGCCCCGATTTTAACAGCATCTTTAACAGTGGTAACCCTATTGAATTGTATGCTTCTAGCCGGTAGTGTATACGTTTTATCTCTAAACGCATTAGTCCAATCTATTCTAACAAGCATAGCTGGCGCACCCTTACCAGTGAAAAGGTGGTGTAACCTTCTAGCCTGACCTGGACTTAAAAGGATGGCGTCTGGTCCACCAGCTATGACTTTTCGAAGAGTCACCTCTAAATCAATAACGCCTTTTATAGGTCCAAGCATTAAACCGTGGTCTGCCGCTACGACCAAGCTCCTACCATCTGATGGATCTATTATCTGATTTAACCTGATTATTTTTCCAAAGCCCAATTCAAATCAACCTCCACTGTGAACAGTCGACAGTATGTCCAATAGAATTTTGGCTGGCTCATTAAGGGCGAGAGAGCTACTTAGAACTATGCCGTTTAATCCAATGTTAAAGGCATCGGATAAAATCTCTGGAAGACTTCGAAGACTTCTTTCAACTACGAGCTTAGATGAAGGGTCTATGAGAAGCATATGAGCTTTAATAGATTCTCTAACCTTTTTTAAATCTTCAAGCGTCTTCAGAGGTGGCACTACTACTATGGATGCTCCCACCTCCTCAGCCATTCTTGCGGCCAATCCCACGCTTTCTCCATAGTTTTCGCTACTCACTCTTTCGCCGAAAGGCATCGATTCGACTATGAGGGGTAATCCATAGTCGTAGCAAATATCAGAAAGCATCGTTATGAGCTTCATGTTGTTGGAGTCTATACTTTCATCTTCAAAGCCTATTGTAAACGTGGAAATAATCGCTGAAAAATTCATTTGCAATGCCTTTATAACAGTCTCTTCAACATTAGCCTTTGGATCTGAAGACCTTAAAACTTCAGATTCAACTCTTAAAATGTAAGTCGGCGAGGTTTTACCCAGAAATATATGTAGGTTTTTGACCACTGCATCTGCATCTGCTACTATTAAACCGTCTAGTTTCTTGATAATATCCATGCTTACTCGAGACGTTAAATTCTGAAGAGTAATGTCGTAGCTACAGTCAACTAAAATGCATCTTAAATCAGTTGGTCTTACGATTCGACTGATACGAATGGCAGACAATATTTTCAGCCAAGTGATTATCTATTTAAACTACTTAAAATAAAACTCTTTTTTTCTATATTTCGAAAATTCTCCCACCGACAATTGTAGCTTCAATTTCGACATCAAAATATCCAGGTTCACCCTCAATCCTTATAACGGTTAAATCAGCAACTTTTCCCTTTTCAATAATTCCTCTATCTTTCGACCCCTCTAATTCGGCTTGATTGGATGATGTAAACATTGACGTAAGTCTCACGGATTCGTCTAGGCTTCTGGAATCGGCGTCTATCATGAAGCCTGAATGTTTAACTGTAAACATATTCAAGAGGTTTCTGAAAGCCTTATTCATAGTTAGTAGACTTGAACAAAGTGTATTTGGAGGTGCTGGTTTTACTTCTCCTCTATCAAAATAGCCCTTTACTACTAGAACATCTTCAATAGGATGTTTACAGCATATCGTCGAAAACAATTTGAATTCTCCTGTAGGTACTTCTTCTCTAATCGGAAAAGCAGAATCCGTTATAGCTATAATTTCATTTAATCTATTTTTAGAAATCCTCCTCTCAATAATGTCTGAGACATAGCGAAAATCTACGTGATAGCCGTCTACGATAATCTCCACATATACAGGCAGAGTTAATGCTGCCTCATATGCTCCACCACCGTTGAAAGGTTTGAAAGATTGCCCCATCGCGCCATTAGTTATATGGACTATGAATTTCAAACCAGAATTGAAGGCCTCCTCCAACTTTTTTGCTGGAGCTTTCGTATGTCCACACCCAACTATAATACCTTTAGAAGCCGTATACTTGATAAGGTCTACTCCGAAATCAGGAACTATATTCATGAATTTGACAACTCCAGTCTTCAAAAGACTATCAACTATAGCCCTAGCTTCGGTAGAACCCGGGGAAACTATGTATTCCTTGGGTTGAGCACCTGCACATTCTACATTTATGAAGGTACCCTCTACGTAAGCACCTTCAAACCTAGCTCCTTCAACACCATTCTCACCGGACTCCATGTAGAGCCTACAAGTCTCTAAGTACTCCAGAAGGTCTTCAATCGGCATAGCTATGGTAGCTAAGTGAAACGCTGTGACTCCTTGAGCTACTAATGACCTAGAAACCCATCCTATTCTACCCGGATCCGTCAAAAATTTAGTTAAACCGTTGACGTCATGCATGTGTTGCTCTCTAAAACCCGGGACTATATAGCAACCATTGCAATCTAAAACGTCTCCTACAGTCTCAGTAGAGCCGCCTATCTTACTAATGTATCCATTTTTAACAACTAAGTCTCCCTTCAAAACACCTCTTGGCGTAACTATTAAACCGTTTTTAAGTGTTAGGCTCATACTAATCACTATACCTCATTAGGCTCTCTAAATTTTTACCTCTAACTTGATCCAATTGAAGGTCCTAGTATCTCCGTTCAACTATGAAGTCCGTTAAAGCTTCTAGAAGGTCTCTAGCTTCTGTCTTGGGAAGTAAACTTAAGGCTTTTTTTGCCTTTAGAGAATACTCATGGGCGAGTTTTTTGGCATGCTCTATAGCGCCTGAAGACTCTATGAGTCTTATGGCTTCTAGTATCTGCTCTTTAGAAGCAGTTCGGCTACCTAAAACCTCCATAAGTCTTCGCCTCCCCCAATCATCAAGTCTACTTAAAGCCTCGAGAACGACTATGGTCTTTTTCCCCTCTCTTATATCGCTTCCGACAGGTTTGCCAAGCTCTTTTTCGACGCCTGAAACCCCAAGTATATCGTCGACCATTTGGAAAGCCATACCAGAATACAGTCCGTAGTTTCTCAACGCCTCAACCTCCTTTGGAGAAGCCTCAGCTATGAGTGCGCCTATTTCTGCGGAAACCATGTAGAGTCTAGCCGTCTTAAGGTTAATCATTCTCATATACTCCTCAATTGTTACACCGCGTATTGGCTTCTCAGCCAGTTTCATATCCATAGTTTGTCCTGCACAGATGTCTATCAGAGCTTCGGAAAATCTCTCGATAACTTCCACTATAATGTAGTCTCTAATGCCTTCAGCTCTCATATTTCTAGAAAGAATTTTATAAACCAGTGCGAAGAGCATATCGCCTGATATTATGGCTTGTGGAATCCCCCAGAGTATGTGAACAGTCGGGACTCCCCTTCTGGTTTCATCACGGTCGATTATATCATCGTGAATCAACGTGAACGTGTGTAGAATTTCAACTGCCACAGCGGCTGGATATGGCTTGGAGCCGGTTCCACCACATGCTTCATAAGACTTTACAATTACAAACGGTCTAAGTCTTTTACCACCAGCTTTTAGAAGATGATAACTAGATTCGCGTAAGGCATCTGGAATGTTAAGTTCCCCGATAACCTTACAGATTTCCCTGGAAACCTTCTCTGAAATTATGGATAATTCATTCATGAGGTTTGCCATTCTTCACACCTAATTTTCAGTTTCCTAAATACAGCCCAGTCTCTAACGAGACCAGTTAAAACATATGGCCTGCTTTTAAGCTCTTCTATAGTCTCAGAGCCTGTTAAAACCATAGCCAACTTTAATTCCTCACGGATTCTTCTTAAGACTTTCAGAACACTCTCCCAACTTTCTATCGCAGGTTTAAGTAGTGGGAGTGCTAAACCAGCTAAATCTGCACCTAAAACTAAGGCTTTAGCAACATCTAAACCACTCCGAATGCCTCCTGAAGCTACCAAAGGTAATTTTACAACAGATTTCACTTCGAGTATGGATATAGCCGTTGGAATACCCCAATCCCAGAAGGTTTTAGAAAGTTCAGCTTTCTCTTCTTCACCAGCCTCTATGTTTCTATAGTACTCTACACCAGCCCAACTTGTCCCACCCGCTCCAGAGGTTTCAAGTGCGTCGATACCCGTAGATGCTAAAAGTTTAGCGTCTTCTCTACATATACCGGACCCGACCTCTTTAACTATCAAAGGGCATTCAAGGTTCAATTTCAATTCCCTGAGTCTATTCAAAATTCCCTTAAAAATTCCTGAACCTTCATGTTGGAGGAGTTCATGAAGAGGATTTAAATGGACAGTTAGAGCATTTGCATCAAGTATTTCAACCAATTTTTTCAATTCACCATATGAATGTGTTAAAAGCTCCTGAAAACCTATATTAGCTGAAATAAATGCCTTTTCTGCATTCTCTCTTGCTATCTTAAAAGATTGTATGGAACTTGGATTTTTAAGACATACTCTTCCACTCCCAAGACACATACCTATCCCAAGTTCTCCAGCGGCTTTAGCTAAGTTGGCGTTTATCTTAGTAGCTTCAGCTGTTCCGCCAGTCATAGCTGAAATCATTATTGGAGCTTTAAAATTGAAGCCTAGAAATTTAACGGAAAGGTCTATTTTTTCAAAGTCTATTTCTGGTATACATCTATGTATTAAGTACACGTTTTCAAAGCCAGGAGTAATTGTTTTCGCCTCAACTTCTTTCTCGGAACAGATGCGTATATGGTCGTTCTTCCTTCTACCTATGGAATCCACTATTGAACACCTTTTATCACTGTACCCATAACTTTCTCACCCTTAAGAACTTTAAAAAGCCTCCCGGGTTTTAATCCACTGATTATATAGACATCCACACCCATGCGAGCTATTTCACATGCACGTTCGAGTTTGAACCACATTCCACCAGTAGCATCAGATGATTTAAAGCTCAATCGCCTTATAAGGGCATCTACTTCATCAACCGTAGCCTCAGTTACAAGTTGCGCTTCGGGGTTGTACTTAGGGTTATCCGTATATAATCCATCGACGTCGATTGTAAAGACGGCTTTTAAAGGTTTAAGTTTACATGAGAGCTTAGACATAAGCAAATCTCCAGAGATTATTGAGAAACCCCTATAAAGGTCGAATGCAACATCACCAAATGTTACCGGTATTAAACCCATTTTTAAAGCATTGATAAAAGGTTCGTAGAAGAGACTTTTTAAATTGCCCAATGCAAGTGTTGCGAAAGCTATGGGCGGTAAGGGAATAACTTTTAAACCCCTACGTTCTAATGCCTCCAGAACTTTTTCGTTAAGTTTAAGCATAGCTCTATGCGTTATAGAGAAACCTGCGATCTGTTCTTCCAACCCTGTAAACTCTTTGTTCAACCCGTATTTTAAAGCTAGGGGATGTCCGAAAGACCCCCCTCCATGCACTATAACGACTCTTTCCAAGCTTGAGGCTGAAATTTCATGTGCAAGCCTGTTTAAAGCTTTACGGTTAACAGCCATAAACCTGTCTTTAACTGTTATAACACTACCGCCGAGTTTAATTATAGCCTCAATCTTCATAAGTCACACCAATTCTAGACACTGGAGCAACTATGGGTTCTCCTCCAGCCTGTTTTATACCTTCTACAACGAATTTTAATCTCTCCTTAGGCACTAGGGCTACCATACATCCTCCTCCTCCACCCCCAGTCATTTTAGCCCCTAAAGCTCCAGCCTCCCTAGATGCATACACGAGTTTATTAAGTTTGAAATTTGAAACACCCAGGGCTTCGAGTAGGCCGTGGTTTACATTCATAAGCAACCCCAATTCTTCAAGATCCCCCTCTTCAAGTGCCTTTAATGCTCTTAAAACAGTGGATAAGTAGGTCTTCCTAAGGCACTCCATTACATCCGTCCTCTTCTCAGCAAAAGCTCTAACCTTTTCAACCATAACCCCTGTAGATCTCCTTTCTCCAGTATTCCCCACGACGAGCGTAAAATCTTCCAATAGTTTCACTGGTTTAGCTCCTACTTCACGTTGATATAGTATGGCTCCACCGTTTACCGCTACAGCTGGATCTATGCCTGAAGGATTTACATGCACAGTTTTTTCACATTCTAGGGTCATTTTGAAAAGTTCGTCTTTAGATAGTTTAACTTCAAATAGACCAGCTATCGCGGCTATGATGGCTGAGGCGGTAGCTGCTGAAGAACCTAACCCAACCGATATTGGCAAGTTAGACTCTATTTTCACGTGGACATTCTCTCTCTTCGAGCTTACAGCTTTTAAGGCGATGGCTAGTGCCTTATCGACTAGAGTAGTTCTAAAGCCTTCAATGAAAGTGGTTTGAGACTTATATGCCGTTACTTTAACTCTAAGGTCAATCGCTACAGCTATAGCCGGCTCCCCATACACCACGAAGTGTTCTCCGAAAAGTATTACTTTACCAGGTGCAGAGGCTTTACAGTAGCTTTTCATTTTAAACACGCTCAAAGACTATGGAAGCATATCCTACAACAGCCGAGTAGTCTCCAGTTATATCTCCGCTCGTCCTATGGCTTAGAAGTGTCGTTTTAATATTTCCGAGTGTTTTTAACGCTACGATCATCGTGGCTACAGGGCCAGGTCCACACATACTGACACCTTCATCTACGGCTTTAAATAAAGCCTCCTCATCCATTTTAAGAATGGCATCTATGACGAGCCTATCTTTCCTAATAGTTCTTTCGTGAGGCTCGTAGTGGTTTAAATCTGTAGAAGCTATTATGACAGCATCAATATTTTTAAGAGCTGTGGCTAAAGCTTCTCCAAGCTCCCTAGAAGTCTCAAGGTCTTGCATGAGCATACATATTGGTACTATTCTGGGAGATCCATAGAGGTATTGGAGAAATGGAATCTGCACTTCAATTGAATGCTCATATGAATGCGCTCTTTCATCGATATCTATTAAATCTGAAGCTTCAACTATTTTCTTACATGTTTGAGAATCTACTTCAACGTTTCCAAGCGGTGTCCTCCAAATTCCCTCAAATGGGTATATGGAAATACCACTCCCCAATCCAGTATGGTTGGGACCCAGTATTACAAAGACATTGGGGGTGCCATCCTCAGCAAGTTTACAATATCCATGTGCTGCAACAGGTCCAGAATACATATACCCTGCGTGAGGCGATACTAATCCACAGATCTTTCTCTCTCCTTCACCAATAGATCTGACTTTAGGCAGGTATCCAGGTCCAAGCTTATGCTTAAAACACTCTTCTATTTGCTTAATCAGTCCGTCGCGGCTCCCACTGTAAAATGCTCCAGCTTGAGCGGGATATCTGATTTTGAAAGGCCATCACCTCTAAATATTGTAGAGCTAGACTGAGATATTTATCTTCCTCACAGAAGAGTCTAAATATCTCCCACCTCGTAGAAATTATGGTGCACTGTTTGAATTCCATAGGACGTAGTCTTGTAATGACGGTTTTTGGAGAAAGTCACGGTGAAGTTGTGGGAGTTGTCTTAGATGGCTGTCCAGCTGGGCTACCTCTAAGCCTTGAGGATGTTCAAAGAGAAGTTGATAAGAGGAGGCCTATTAGTGAATTGTCTACTCTTAGAGCAGAAGTAGATAAAGTCGAGTTTAAATCTGGAGTCTTCAGGGGACGTACAACTGGAGCGCCATTGTGTATGATCGTGAGGAATTTAGATGTAGACCCAGCTGTCTATGAAGAATTCAAGTTTAAACCTAGACCTAGTCACGCTGATTATCCGGCTTTCATAAGATACGGGGGCTTTAATGATTATAGGGGTGGGGGGATGTTCTCAGGACGCATGACCGTAGCGTATGTCATGGCTGGAGCTGTGGCTAAAAAACTACTCTCAATGATAGGCATCCAAGTTTACGCGCATACAGTCCAGATAGGGCATGTTAAGCTTGAGAGAGAAGTAAGTCTAGAAGAGCTTAAAACCAAAGTCTATACAAGCCGCGTCAGATGCGTAGATCAGGAGGTGTCTAAAGAAATGGAGCAGGTTATACTAGAGGTTGCTGCAAAATCGGACAGTATTGGAGGTGTTGTTGAAGGCTTAGCGTTTAACGTTCCAGTTGGATTAGGAGATCCATTATTCGGAAGCCTTGATGGAGATATCGCCCAATTATTGTTCAATATTCCAGCAGTTAAAGCTGTGGAATTTGGAGCTGGTGTTAGAGCTGCATATATGATGGGCTCTGAATTCAACGACCAGTATGTCTATAGAAATGGTAGAGTGGAGACTATAACAAATAATTCAGGTGGTATTCTAGGAGGTTTGTCCAACGGGATGCCCATAGTAGTTAGGGTAACTTTCAAACCAACCCCTTCAATACCTAAGAGACAAAAGACTGTCGACCTTATTAGGAAAGAGGATACATATATAGAGATTAAGGGTAGACATGACCCCTGTATAGTACCCCGTGCAGTGCCGATTGTTGAAGCCTGTCTAGCATTTGTAATAGCAGACCACTGCTTGACATTAGGACTTATACCAAAAGTTTTTGAGAATGCTTTAAGAGAAAATGTATAAGCCACTTGCTTAGGTGAAACTTCTCTTGGAAATAGAAGAATTGAGAAAACGTATAGATCAAGTAGATTTTGAATTGCTTAAGCTTCTAAAGGAACGGTCTGAACTGGTTAAAAGAATTCTGGAAACTAAGAAGAAATTGAGTTTACCATTTAAGGATGCTAAACGCGAGAGGGAAATCCTAGAAACAGTAAGAACCAAAGCTATAAACCTCGAACTAGATCCAATTCTTACTGAGGAGATTTTCAAGAGGATAATAGGTTTATCAACGTCTTCTTATCGCGACATCAGTATAGCGTATTTAGGTCCTAAAGGCTCATTTACAGAACTGGCTGCTAGAAAGTTTATGAATGAAGCTAACGTACAGTATGTAGCTAAACCAACTATACGTGAAGTCTTCCGAAGCGTTGAAGCTGGCGAGGTAGACATGGGAATTGTCCCTATTGAAAATTCTATCGAAGGCTCTGTGAATACTACACTTGATATTCTCTTGGATACACCTCTAAAGATCTACGGTGAGGTGGAGCTTAGAATAGATCACTGTTTACTAGCCGGGGCAGGTTCTACAATAGAAGATATAAGGGTTGTCTTTTCACATCCTCAAGCTATAGCTCAGTGTAGATCATTTCTTGAAACAGTAGTGCCCCAAGCTGAAGTAGTAGAAGTGAACAGTACTTCTAGAGCGGCTGAAATAGTAAAGAACTTGCGTGGGGCTGCTGCTATAGCATCAGAGTATACAGCTTCCATATATGGGTTGGATATTTTGGCTAGGTCCATACAAGACTACCATGACAATTACACGAGGTTCATCATTTTGAGTTTAAAAGAGCACCCTCCTACTGGTTTTGATAAAACTTCACTCATATTTTCCGTTCCAAATAAACCAGGAGCACTTTACAAGGCGTTAGAGCCGTTTGCTTTAAAAGGCGTAAATCTGACTAAGATAGAGTCTAGGCCTACTAGAGGTAAACCCTGGGACTACGTATTCTACATGGATATGGAGGGGCATAGGAACGACACACATGTACGTGAAGCTATAAGTGAACTTGAGGTTAGAGCTAGTTTTCTAAAAGTTTTGGGGAGTTATCCAATGGCAAGGAGGATGTCTGAAAGTGCTTAGAAAGTTTTTGGAAGAAGTTGGGGCGGTATATATAGACGACGAAGTAGACCCAGACTACGGGTTTGCAGAGTATCTTACGAAGACTGACATCCCAGTCGTATTTCGAAGAGTGAGAGGGTATCCAGGTTTAAAAGTCGTCGGAAATTTATGTAGCTCTAGAAGGATGATATCTAAGGCCATAAAGATACCATATGAAAAACTTCACGAAGCTTGGTCTGATGCTCTAGAGCATCCTAAATCCTATGAATATACAGACTCTGCCGAATTCATGGAAAATGTCTACGAGAAACCAGATCTCATAAAACATCTACCGTTTCCGATATTCTACAGAGGTCTTGGACGACGGTATGCAACTGGAACGATAGTCTTAGCAAGGGATCCAGAGACTGGTAGGATGAATGCGTCGTTCCATAGGCTTATGCTATTGGAGAAAAACAAACTTGCGATAAGGATAGTTCCAAGAGATTTATACAGGTTTTATACTCTCAATCGTAAGTTGGGTAGAGATACGAAAGTCGCTATAGTATCAGGTGTCCATCCAACTATATGTATGGCCGCAGCAACTTCATATCCCGAATTAAATGAGTTGCAACTTGCAAGGGTCTTCCATGAATTCCAGTGCATAAACATGGATGGACTTGATGTACCAGCTGAGGCAGAAATTGTTATGGTGGGCAAGATCCTCAAAGATGAAGAGGCTGACGAAGGACCCTTTGTAGACCTTACTGGGACAATCGATGCTGTTAGAAAACAACCCATCCTAGAAGTTGAGAAGCTCTATATGAAACGTGAACCGATCTGGCATTTGATCTTACCTGGTGGTTTAGAGCATAAACACTTAATGGGTGTTCCACAAGAGGCTAGAATGCTTAAAATCATTAAAAACACTGTACCCACTGTCAAAAGTGTCCACCTTACATCTGGTGGTTGTTGTTGGCTTCACGCTGTTGTTGCGATTAAGAAGATGCACGAAGGTGATGGGAAGAACGCTGGTTTAGCAGCCTTAGCGGCCCATCCAAGCCTTAAAATGGTTATTGTAGTTGACGATGATATAGATGTCGAGAATCCAAATGATGTTGAATGGGCTCTGGCGACAAGGTTGCAACCAGATAAGGGTGTTGTGATAATTTCAGGTGTTAGGGGTTCAAGTCTAGATCCATCGCAGGGGAAGACAGGCCTAACGTCTAAGTGGATTGTAGATGCTACCATTCCACTAGGAGCTGATATAAATTCTTTCAGGAGGCTTGTCTAAACTTTGTACTTGACAAAAGAGGAGGAACGTATCCTCAAGGGGGAGGAGGGTTACGCTAAACAGAAAGCTATGGAAATTGTTGTAGCATTAGGCGACATCTATGGTGCGGACAGACTAATACGGATATCCTCAGCTCAAATAGCTGGTGTAAGCTACACTTCTCTGGGAGATGAAGGTATAGAGTGGCTTGAATCTCTAGGGAATTGTCATGTCGCAGTGTTGGCTACGCTGAATCCAGCGAGCATAGACCTTGAAAGTTGGATGGACATGGGTGTATCTCAGGAGTATGCTTCTAAGCAATTTAGGATAATACAAGCATATACGAGGTTGGGAGTTAAACCAATATGCTCCTGCACTCCCTACCTTGCGGGTATAATCCCTAGGTTTGGTGAGCACATAGCTTGGTCTGAATCTTCAGCTGTATGCTTTGCAAACTCAGTTTTAGGTGCTAGAACAAATCGAGAAGGAGGACCTTCAGCTTTAGCATCAGCCATAGTAGGTAAAACACCCAATTATGGGTTTCACTTAGATGAGAACCGTAAGGCTACAGTATTGATTAACGTGGATGTTAAACTTGAAACTTTAAGTGACTATAGTGCTCTCGGCTATTGGGTCGGTAAGACCATAACTTCAGGTGTTCCATATTTTCGAGGTTTAAAACCCAATCGCAGTGAGGAGCTTAAGGCATTGGGAGCTGGTTTAGGAGCTGCAGGTAGTATTGCTTTATATCACGTTGAAGAGGCTACACCTGAGTATAAGGATGCCTTGATAGATCAGGTAGAAAGGCTAAACTTCTCAAGTAGAGACCTAACAGAGACCTACGATGAATATTTTAAACCGGTAAATGGGTCTGTAGAGCTAGTTGCTATAGGCTGTCCACATATGTCTCTCTCAGAGCTCGAAGATGCTGTTAAAATATTAAAGAATAGGCATGTAAAGAAGGGTTGCAAGATCTGGTTTTTCACATCTATCGGTGTTAAAAAACTAGCTGAAAAATGCGGTCTCCTTAGAATCATAAAAAACGCTGGTGGAGAAGTCTATACAGACTGTTGTATGGCTTTGGCCCCCCTTAAGGATCTAGGTTTTAAAAACGTTGCCGTAGATAGTGCTAAAGCTGCATTCTATACAAGCCTTCTAACGAAGGTAAACGTTTTTTATGGGAATCTTAAAAACTGCATAGAATCCGTCACAGAGGGATGATATAATTGATTATAAGATGTAGAAGCATATCTAAAGGATATGGAGAAGGTTATGCTCTAGTATCTCCTGAGCCTCTAAGCTTCTTCGGTCAAATCGATAGAACAACTGGAGTGGTATGTGATGAAAAACACTCTCTCTATGGGAAGTCTATAACTGGTAGAGTCTTAGTTTTTCAAGCTGGTAGAGGTTCAACGGTAGGCTCTTACGTTATCTACGGTTTAGCTAAGAAAGGGAAGGCTCCTTCGGCGATGATATGTATGGAGGCCGAGCCTATAGTTGCAGTTGGAGCTATAATTGCAGGCATACCTTTGGTCGACAAGCCTGAGAAAAACGTGTTTAAAAATGGAGTCTTTGTAAAAGTTTATGCTGATAGAGGCTTCATAGAGATTTTAGACTAGCTCTTTAATACGCTTCTCTAACAGATGGGAAATATTTGAAATGGACTCTGTCAGCCTCCTACCGTCTAAACCGAAGAAGGGTATATTCATTCCCTCAATACTCATCAACTCTTCTAGTATTTCCATGAAAATCCCTCTTCCAGTGAGTCTTACACTGGTGTTTGTGATTTTACGTGAGGTGAATTCTACTCCACACGATGGACTTCCCTCGATACCTATGATGGCTAAAATCACTATTTTAGGTTTTGTTGAAAGTTCTTTAAACGCTTTCAAGTCTCGAAGAGTATTTTTAGCTAAAGTTCTACAGTGATCTACGAATCCAGGCAGAACTTCATACTCGTCCCGGGTCATAGGTCTCCTAGGGTTTCCTAGCAAACTGAACTCTGGACATGGAAGTTGATATAATCCAACCTTCATCATTTTGAGCTTCTCAAGAAAGTCTGAAATGAATCCTTCAGTCCAAGCACCAGACTCGTTGTTCCAAAACCATCTAGTTGCTTGGTTGAGCACACAGTGAGCTACAACAACTAAATAGTTTGAATAGACTTCACCGTTAAAATATCTGGCTTTGGGATTTTCCTCATGGTTAAACATATATCAATCCCTCCCTAAGTGAACACCCCCAACTTTATCGTACAGTTTATTTAACATCCTTTAAGATTTATGACGTAAGGTATGATGAGATGCCATTGTAGCGTCTAAAACACATAAGTCATTGAATGAGCTTCTTCATTCCATCTGAGCCGCGTGTATATATGCCGAGTTCAGGCATTTTTGCCAGTTGACGATTTGAAAAGACAGGTCCATCACTACAGACCCTATAGGGTCCTAGGCAACAGCTTCCACATATTCCCATCGCGCACTTCATATATGCTTCTAGACTCGCTTGGACTCTATACCTCATTCTCTCGCAAACTCTGAATATTTGACGTATCATACTTGGCGGTCCACATGTATAGACGGTATCGTACTGTGGTTTAAAATCTTCAACAAATCTTTGAAAGATTTCACTGATCAAGCCTTTAACCCCTAAGCTTCCGTCATCCGTGGAAATTATAAACTCACCGTTGACATTTTTTGCAAGTAAGTCTATCCAGAAGGCATCAGATTTACTTCTAAAGCCCAGGAAGATGTCAATTTTACGGTTGGAAGTCTTAAGCCTTTCAATTAATGGCATTAATGCGGCCAATCCAATCCCTCCAGCTACAACTGCCGTATACTGCCCTATTTCTTTAAATCCGTTGCCATAGGGTCCCCGAATATAGAACTTATCTCCAACTTTTAATCTGTGTAAGGCTTCTGTAGCCTCACCAACCTTAGCAACGGTTATCCCACATATGTCTCCAATTCTTGAAATGCTCAACGGTATCTCATCTACACCGACTATCCAAACCATTAGAAATTGACCGGGCCTGCTCTTCGAACAGAGCCTGTCTTTAAACAATAGTGTTTTAACTTTGAAGTTTTCCTCTATAACTGAACAAATTTCTACGGGCCTTCTAATGTTCTTCATTTAGACTTCACCTTTTATGGGCTAGCCCCCTGATTTCTTCCAAGGATTTAAAGCCCTTAATCTTCAAAAATTCCCTCAGTTCTTTTGAAATTTCTCTAAAAACTCTCAACCCCCGTTTAGCTATAGCAGACCCTACTTGAACTGCAACGGCTCCAGCCATGATGAATTCGATAACGTCCCGGGCTGTTTCTATACCTCCACATCCAAATACTGGAACATCTAGCGACTCAGTTATTTCGTAAACACATCTCAAAGCTATTGGTTTAATAGCTGGCCCCGATAATCCGCCAAACCTTCCAGCCAATACCGGTCTACCAGTTTCTACGTCTATAGCCATGGCCTTCACAGTGTTTATCGCTGTTAATGCATCAGCTCCTCCGTTGACGGCTGCTGTAGCTATTGACACTACATCTGAAACGTTTGGTGTAAGTTTCACTATGATCGGTTTATTGTTTAAACTATCTTTAAGCGTTTTAACGTAGGATTTTACAAGTTCAGGGTCTCTACCTACTTCTGAAACCTCTCCCACGTGGGGACAGGAAACATTAAGTTCCACCGCCGAAACGGTTTTAAGTTCTGAAATAATGTTTCCCATTTCTACTAATTCATCTTTAGAAAACGCATAAATACTCAATATGAGGGGAACCTTTAACTCTTCAAGGTATTCAAGCTCCTCTATAAACGCTTTTAACCCTGGATTTGGTAGACCCATTGAATTTAAGAGTCCAAACCCTAAATCAACGATCGTAGGATTTGGATACCCCTCCCTTGGTAAAAGACCTATAGATTTTGTAACTATGCCTCCTGCACCTGACAGTTCAACTCTTTTGAGAATTGGCGAGGTTAAACCAAGTACTCCAGCAGCCAGAATAAGCGGATTTGGAAAACTCAAATTTAAAATTTTAACCTCTAAGAGTGCTCTCTGCTCTTGACTATTCATCAGCTTTATAGAGTAGATCTTAAAAAATAAAGTATTCCCTAGGTGTACTCCATATTTAGGAAAAATTGGGATATTCTTGAGCGGAAGATTTATTGGAGAATATTTGAATAAAAAGGGTCTGTAAAGGTTAAGTTTTTAAACATCTCTGAAGGTTATCTACTCAGGTGTAGATTATGCCAACTCACGGAAGCCTTACAAAAGCTGGTAAGGTTAGAAGTCAAACTCCTAAGATACCAGCTAAGCCTAAAACTTCCCCATCGCCTAGAGTTAAAAACAAGAGCAACTATATCAAACGGTTAGTATTGAATAGAAAACCGGGTCAAAATTGGATAACGAGTCTCAGTAGTTAGCCTTTTTCCTTCTTTTCTTCAGACATAGGTGTTGGAGGTGCTTTAGTAGTCGCCATAGCCCATCCAATCCATATCAGGATGGCCCAGAAAATTAAAACGATAATGTATACGGGTATCGCCAAAGCCCACCAGCTAAGTTGCTTATCCATAATCTCCCAGTCCGTTGGCGATAGGAATAAAATCCACGTATAAACCACTATGATTACTATACTTAACAAACATAAGAGGAAACCCATGCTTCTCTCGCTCATATCAGATCCTCCAGTTGAATACTAGGTTCATATTCAACAGCTTAATCTAAATACTCTCTCTTTAAATAGTTGAGCTATTATTTTAGTTTCATTACATTGTTTTAGCGCTTAACTAAGACCTGGTAGTTTTTAATCCCCTGGGCATAGAAACTCTAACAGCTATAACTCTAACTTGGTCTACGGTGTTTTCACACCAATCTGCTACGTTTTCAAGGGCATCTAGAAACTGAGCAATCATTATGGCCTCACCAAGCGTAGCATCTCCACAGGAGCTCTCTTTTACAAAGATTTTACGACACTCCTCGTAAATATCATCCACTTCTTCTTCCAATCTCTCAACTCTATCGGCACTTACAAGAGATTTCTCCACATCCGAAATTAACAGCGAAATAGTATTCTTCACATTATATGCGCATTCCCTAACTCGCTCCACCATTTTGAGAAGAGAATTTTTCAAATCTTCATTAAGCTTCTCGATACGTATGATGGTCATTAACCTACCGGCTTCTCTAGCCCAATCTGCTATCCAATCTATTCTCCGAACGAGATCCATTAAAGAAGCCTTATCATCTGGCATTAGTTCACTAGCTGAAAGTTCATTTAAAATGGACCTCCTTATGTAATCTGCCTCCATCTCCTTATAGGATAGCTCTTTAAGCTTCTGTGAGGGGTCTTCTAAACCACTTAAAGACATTTTTATAGCGTTATACAACGCCTCTACGCAGTCTACGGTTAACTCAAGATGGTCTTCCATATGCTCTATAGCCGAAACCCTACGTCTTCTACGGAGCCACTCTAAAAGTTCTTCACTCAATAATAATCATAGTTATGATCGTTAAGGTTCTAAAAAAGCTTATTCATAGTCTCTTAAGTCTGAGAAATGCACTTATAAACCTGCAGAGAAAAAGCTAAAGGTAATTTAATACTTTTCTATATCGGTAAAGTGAAACGATGTCTAAAAAGAGCCGTAGAGTAGTCCCATCAGAGGGATATCTTCTACTTCTAGTAGGTATTTTAATAGGTTTCTTACTCTTCACATTGATAGCAGCAGTATTCTCTGTTAGAGCCTTAAAGAATCTAATTCCAACTCAGAAAACGCTTACTCTTAAGGTGCTTTATACGAGTGAAAAACAGAGTTGGATGGAAGAGATTGCACCTCTATTTGAAAAGTACTTTAAGGATAATTATGGACATGCCGTCAAGTTGGAGTTTACAGTCGCAGGTTCACATGAAACTGTAAACCTCATACTGCACGGTTCATCGAAACCAGTCGTTTGGAGTCCGGCATCTAGCATATGGATTCCCTATTTAAACTATAAGTGGAGGAAAATCGGCTACAATTACGACATCGTTAATGAATGGTATCCAGTGTTAATAACGCCAACTGTCATAATTACTTGGAAGTCTTTCCTAGATAAATACAATTTAACTAGTTTTCTGAGCCTCTATAGGCTGGTTAAAGAAGGTGTTGAATTTACCTATGGTCATCCAGATCCAATGTTAAGCAATGGAGGCGTCACAACAGTACTGCTTGAAATTGCTGAAGCCGCTGGTAAACCTGTTGAAGAGTTGACGTTAAGCGACTTAGTCAATACAACTGTTCAAGAAATCGTGCGTACAATAGAATCTAAAGTCATTTACTACGGTAAAAGTACTGGCTTCTTTGGAAAATGGGCTGTTGAAAACGGACCGTCGACTCTTACGGTATTCTCGGCTTATGAAAACATTGTGATTGACAATTCTGTTGAAGCTTTGAAGAGATGGGGGGATCAACTTGTTGCTGTGTATCCGAGCTTCGGGACTATTCTCAACGACCACCCGTTTGCAATATTAAATGCCCCCTGGATTGATGATGAGGAAAAGCTGGTGGCTGAGAAATTCATTGAATTTTTACTTAGAAAGGATTCTCAGGAGAAGGCTATTAAGCACGGCTTTAGACCAGTTAGAAGCGACATTGAACTTGATCGTGAAGTCTTCAATCCTGAGAATGGTGTATGCTATGAATTAAATGTAACTATTCATAACCCCCCTAGTGGGGAAATACTTGAGGGTCTTTTCACGATTTGGGTTAAAATTAGGAGTAGAGGCTAGATACCATGTGGAATTCTTGGAGGATCTTAAGAATTATTGTATTGGCTTCCACATTTTTAGCATTTACAATGTTGGTGCTCCTTCCAACAGTTTTCTTGGCCTCTTTTCCAATCATCTATATAAACGACATCGTGTATGAGGTTTTCGAAAACCCACTTATAGGAAACGAAAACTTGAAATTAATAGCGGAAGTCCTCATATTCTCCTTTAAACTCTCTGCTTTAACGGTTTTCGTAGATATTATTTTAGGCATACCTCTTGCATTCATGCTGGCTAGGGCTAATTTTCCAGGTAAACTATTCCTAGAAACGCTAGTCACACTACCGCTTGTCATACCAACCTCTGGATTCGGTTTCGCATCGTTGTTGACATGGACAACTGCCTCCGGGATAGGTAAGTGGTTTGGACTAAGTAGGGGAGTTTTAAGTATTGCATCAAGTTTACCATTTATAGATGTACCGATTATAGTATTCATAGTTCATGTGACTCTAACTCTGCCATACGTAGTTAGAACTGTCCAAGCAAAACTTGGAGAAATTGATGTAGTCTACGAAGATGCATCTAGAACACTCGGAGCCACCTCTCTAACTACATTTAGGAAGATTCTAATACCTGAGTTATTTCCGGCAATTTTCTCAGGCTCGGTACTTGCATTTGCCAGATCCCTTGGTGAGACAGGTGCAACGCTTATCGTAGCTGGCGTGAGACTTACTGCAGCTGTCGCTGTTGTTAAGTGGGAGTTTGAGTTTAAGCTTGGAACCGCAGCGTTTCTTGGGTTAATACTGGTTGCTATAACATGGTTAATAATCCTCCCTGTTGAATTGTTTTTAATGGGTGCTAAGGGGGGTGTTATTAAACCCCCATCGATAGTTTCTGGGTCTGCTATTGAAAGTCTCCTTATAAGACTTGAGGTTAAACTGTCCAAGAGAAGCCTCAAGAATACCTTTTACGGTCTTTGCACTGTCATCTTGCTTGTTTTAACAGTCACTCCAATTATAGTGGTCATAGAGTCGGTCTTTAACCACATGTTTAAAGACCCGTATACTGGGAAGACTGAGGGGAGCATTATCTACCAGCTGTTTGGTCCCGCAAACTACTTCCCTGTGATACTTAAATCAACAGCTGTATCTTTTGTTTCGGCTTTTTCATCAACATACATATCAGTCTTCCTGTCTATCCCCCTTGTGTACATTATCGATAAATATAAGTTTGGCAAGGTTTTAAGGGCCATACTTAAAATCCCGCTTGTAATACCGTCTTCTGCTCTAGGCTTATCCATGCTTCTCCTCTGGGGTCCAAAGTTCCTTGGGTTTTTAACCCCAGGCATCTGGCTCATAATTTTAACCCAGATAGTTTTTTCGGTTCCCGTAATAGTCGAAACTACTATGGCTGTTTACGAAGGGTCGAATATAAAGCTATATGAAGATGCTGCAAAAACTTTAGGAGCAAATCCATATCATGTTATTGAGAAGATAAGCCTACCTATTCTTAAAGAAGGCATAATTACTGGAGCTATTTTGTCCTTCACACATTCTCTTGGGGAAACTGGCGCAGCTATGATAGTGATGGGAGCAGATACACCAATATCGGTTTTAGTCGTAAACATGGTAGAATCACTAGCTATACCAGCAGCTCTATTCACTTCAGCTTATCTGATCCTTATATCCATGGTCATGATGATAGTGTTTAGAATTGTTAGTAGAAGGAGAAGAATTTAATATTTTTTATGTACTTACTTTAGCTGTAAATGGGAAGTTTAAGGCTGTCTAATATTTCAAAGAAATTTGGGAGGCTTCTTGCTCTTAAAAATGTAAACTTAGAAATTTCGGACGGTGAATATGTAGTTGTACTCGGTCCGACAGGAGCTGGTAAGACTACGCTTCTAAGGATAATAGCTGGTCTTTTAAAACAGGATGCTGGTGAAATCTACATAGATGGTGTTAGAGTTGACGACTATCCTCCTGAGGAAAGAAACGTCTCATTATTCTTTCAAAATTTTGCGCTCTTCCCCCATATGACCATCTTAGAGAATGTAGCTTTCGGCTTAAAAGTCAGAGGCTACGATTCGAGAGAGGCTGAAAAAAGGGCTTTAGAAGTATTGAGATTAATGCACCTAGATAATCGAGCTTATTCGTATCCTAGAGAGTTGAGTGGAGGAATGCAACAGAGGGTAGCCTTAGCTAGAACTATAGTGACAGGTGCAAGTATACTGCTTTTAGATGAACCCCTGAGTCAACTTGATGCCAAAATAAAAGCAGAGCTACAGTATGAGCTTAGGGACTTTGTTAAAAGTTTGGGTTTGACTACTTTACACGTGACTAATGATGTAGAAGAGGCCTTGGCATTAGCCGATAGAATAGCTATTATAAATAGAGGTGAGGTAGTTCAAATTGGAACACCGTTTGAAATAGTTGAAGAACCTAAGAATGTTTTCGTCGCGGGATTTATGAGTGATATGAATCTGATGGAGGGTATTGTTGAAGAAGTCTCTGTTGATGGTACAATCATCGATATAGGTGGTATTAGGCTAAAATCTTCTGCAAGAGGCCCGTTCAAGAGGGGAGAAATGGTCATAATCGGCATTAAACCGAAAGATTTCAAAATTCAGGAATCCGACGGAGAACTTATTGGTAAGATTGAAGACTCCATTTTCTCATTTAAGCATAGAAAGCTTATAGTATGTCTAAACAACGGGTTGAAAGTGCAAGTTAAAACGGATAAAAGCGGTTTTGAGAAGGGCGCACATGTATCTCTGGTAGTAGACCCAAATGCCATCCATCTCTTCTCATGTCCAAAAGGTGGTTTAAGAGCAGCTATAGCTGAGATAATGGGTGTCTCATAATGCCTGAAGTGAAACTTATAAATGTAAATAAGAAGTTTGGGGAAATCCATGCCCTCAGGGGTATAACGTTAACAGTTAAAGATGGTGAGTATGTATGCATATTGGGGCCAAGCGGTTGTGGAAAATCTACACTTCTGAGGATAATAGCAGGGCTTTTACAGCCAGATAGTGGGCGCGTCTACATTGACGGAAAAGATGTCACATATGAACCTCCTGAAGAAAGACGAGTTGGCTTTGTTTTTCAAAATATTGCTCTATTTCCTCACATGGATAGTTGTGGTAACATTATGTATGGTCCAATAGTTAAATGTATGGATAGGAGTACATCGGATAAAGTAGTTAAAGAGCTAATGAATATTCTCAATATCGCCAAATATGGAGGACTTTACCCGTATGAGTTGAGTGGAGGAGTCGCTCAAATGGTTGCCATAGCCAGGGCTTTAGCCGCTGGAGCTAAACTCCTCCTTTTGGATGAACCTTTGGGAGCTTTAGACCCTAGAATAAGAGTAAACCTTAGGTACGAGCTTAGAAGAATAGTCAAAGGCTTGAATTTGACTGCGATACACGTAACGCATAACCAGGAAGAAGCATTAACAGTCGCTGACAGGATAGTCGTTATGCGAAGTGGTATCGTTGAAGACTTTGATACGCCGGAAAATCTCTATTGGCGTCCAAAAAACCTCTTTATAGCAGACTTCATAGGGAAAGTCAACATAATTAAAGGAGTCGTTAGAAAAGTAATGGGAGAGAAGATCTTAATCACCCTAGCTAGTGGAAAGTCGATCGAATTACACGCTAAAGGTTTTTCAGAGGGAGATAGTGTAGTTTTAGCAGTAAGACCTGAAAATTTCGAGTTTTCCATGGACAGCAATATTGAGCAAAGCGACTCTCTAACCGGGACAGTAATAAGAGCTAGATTCATGGGTGAATACTACCGCTACGACATAAAAACCGAAACGGATGAGACAATAGTTGTAAATTATCCGATAGATAAAAATGTTAAAAAAATAGGTGAAAAGGTTAGAATACGTTTAAACCCCGAATCGGTTCTCGTATATCCATATCCAGAAAAGGGTATTGAAAGGGAGCTTATGGTTGAAATCTAACGTTTTTAAAACCTCCTATCGACTACGTCTTCGACGCCAGGACCAGTACCGATCAACATTACTGGAACTTTAAGTTTCTCCTCTATTCCTCTTATAAACTGTTTAGCTTCCAAGGACAACTCGCTAAAAGAGCGAGCACCGGTGCACTCGGGGTATAGAACATCTAACTTCGTTATTGCGAGTTGTGTAGGTGCATTGAGCATAACCGCTCTTTGGGCTAGATTAAAATTAAATGGTGCCGCTCTACGTTCTCTACCAGTTACTGTGGCCTTCTCCAACCATCCTTTTCTCAGGGCTTCTTCACGATCAACCTCCCCCTCAAGAGGACCTTTACCGACTCTTGTAACGTAGGCTTTGAAGACTAGTAAGACCTCATCGACCCTCTTAGGTCCTATGCCAGCTTCACTACATATGGCTGAGGCCGTCGTGTCCCTACTTGTAACGTATGGATATGTCCCGTGAATGAGTGATAAAAAGGTCCCTTGAGTGCCTTCCAAGATAACCTTACCATTCCTATCAAGTATTTCGTTTAACTCTAGGGGGACATCTGTTAAATACTCTTTTAGTTCTTCAACCTCTTCAGCGAGTTTAGCTACACGTCTAACTCTATCTGCTATGGCTGGTCCAACACCTTGACCTGTCGTCCCTATCTGTCCGCCTGTAGCTCGATCTAGTTCGATATGTTTAGCTTCTATTATCGAGCTACGTCTATCAACCCATATTCTACCTTTAACGTTTGTTTCAGCCGCCTCCTTAAGGAATATGTCTACATTTACATTTGCACCTGGAGCAATATACAGTTTACAGTTCTCGTAAACAAACGCCGAGGGAACCATTCTTAGCCCATACTTTACATTCTTCCACACCACGGTGTGTCCAGCATTAACAGAGCCTGTTCTAGCACAAGCATCTACTTCATCCTTTAAAGCCAAATAGGCTACTATCTTACCCTTACCTTCGTCTCCGAAGAAGCCTCCGACTACAACCGTACACGGCATAGAAACACCAACTTTAAGAAAAGAAATAGTCAATATATAAGAGGTTCTATCTTCTAACACTTTTCAAGATTCGATGATGGAATCTTTTTACTTATTTCAACTTGTATAATTCCATACTAGAACGTTCTACTTCCTTAAACGACCTGTTTCAAAAGATAGATTCTTTATTTCGAATCTTTCTCTATAGATGTTGGTTTTTGGAAATGAAAGATAGAGAATTTAAAATAGCCTTTCTATCGTCGGCGACATTGGTGCTTTTAGTGGCATTAGCATTCTTAACACTCTCTCCTCCTAAAAATTTGAAGACAGCTACTGGAGTTGTAGAGGAAAATAAATCCACATTGTCCGTCAGCGGTATTAGTCTTATAACAGTCAGACCAGATCAAGTCTCAGTAAGTCTTACAATTGAAACGGAGGCTGAAACTGCCTCCGAAGCCTTATCTAAAAACACCGAACTTATGAATAGAGTCATAGAGGCAATGAAGCAACTCGGTTTAGATGATAGAGAACTCAAAACGACAACTCTAACAATATATCCTCAATACTATTATCCAAAGGATGAACCGCCTGTTTTAAGAGGATACAGAGCTGTCAATACAGTTACTGTTACAACTAAAAAGCTTGAAATAATAGGACTATTGATAGATGTAGCCGTAGCAAACGGGATCAACCGTATTGATGGTATATGGTTTTCTGTTTCAGACGAACTTATGAATAGTACTAAGCTGTTCCTCATATCTTTGGCGGTTGAAGACGCTAGACGTAAAGCTGAGGCCGCTTTAAAACCACTAAATATGTCAATTATCGGAGTTAAGAGCATAGAAGTGTTAGACACATCAAGGTGGGCAATAGCACGATATGAAACTTCAGATATGCTACTTCAGACAACTCCCATATATCCGGGTGAGGTAGAAATTACAGTCACCATTTATGTGGTATTCTACGTAAGTTAAACCCTCATTTTTTCCCAACTACGAAATTGTAAAAGTTAAATATTCCTCGATGCTATTCATATGATGTCTCATGGTGGTCGATAGTGAGAGGTGACCGTTTTCCAGAATAATAATGAAGAAGTTTCTCAAGAAGTTGAACTAGAAGGTCATCTCATAGATTCTCTAATTCTTCCAAAAGTCTTTGACATAATAATGGACCTCGGCGGCGATTTTGAAGTATTGGAATTTCGAATAGGTAGGCGTAAAACGGAGACAAGTTACGCGAAACTGTTAATTAAAGGTAGAAGCAGGCGTCATCTTGAAATGATTTTGAAAGAAGTCTATCGTCTGGGTGCAATCACGCCTATCCCAGAAGAAGTTAAACTTGAAAAAGCCCCAACCGATATGGTATTACCGGACGGGTTCTACGTAACTACCAACCATCCTACCTACGTATACTATAGAGGCAATTGGCTTGAAGTCGAAGGAATATGTATGGATAAAGTAATCTCAATAGACCCTTCATCAAATAGAGCATACTGCAAGTCTATAAGAGATGTAAAAGCCGGAGATTTAATAGTGGTAGGTGAGAAGGGAGTTAGAGTTAAACCTCCAGAGTACCCTAGAGAGGGTTCTGGAATATTTGAGTTTATGAGTAGTAGAAGTTCACCTGAGAAACCCTCAACGTCGATAATCAAAGTAATAGCAGAAGATATGGTGAAAATCAAGAAGTCTGGTGGTAAAATAGTCGTAGTGGCCGGCCCAGCTGTTGTGCATACAGGTTCCGATGAAGCTTTGGCTAAAATCATACGAATGGGGTTTGTAGACGTTCTTTTATCTGGCAACGCCCTAGCAGTTCATGACATTGAGTATAATCTTTTCGGTACATCCCTTGGGGTGTCTGTGAAAAACGGTAAAACCATTGTTGGAAGCAATAGGAATCACCTCGCCGCTATAAACGAAGTTATGAAAGCCGGGTCCATAAGAGATGCCGTCGCTAAAGGTGTCATAAAATCCGGAATCTTCTACGAGTGTATCGTAAATGATGTTCCATATGTATTAGCTGGGTCCATAAGAGACGACGGTCCATTACCAGACGTAATCACAGATGTAGTCGAGGCTCAGAAGCTTTACAGGGCTTACCTTAAAGATGCTAATATGGTTCTTATGCTTGCAACTATGCTACATTCAATAGCCGTGGGCAATATGCTACCTTCGACTGTTAAAGTTGTCTGTGTGGACATTAACCCAGCTACTTTAATTAAACTTTTAGATAGAGGCTCGGCTCAAGCTCTGGGCGTCGTTTCTGATATTGGAACATTCTTGCCTATTCTTGCGGATGAACTTGCGAAACTTAAAATAAGGGGGTAATTTTAACTAAACTGTAGGTGGTTCTTCTGAAGATAGCTCTTGCAGGTCAACTCGGGGCTGGATGTACTGAGGTAGCAGAAATTATATCCAGAAAAACTGGTATTAAGATGTTCAATAGTGAAAGCTTGATGAGGAAGTTTTTAGCGGAAACTGCTATGAAATTCAGCAATTTCGAAGAGTATATATCATCTGGAGAAGTGCGAATAGACCGTATTTTTGAAAGCTTAGTTTTAGATGTCGTCAATCTAGAAGATAGAGCGATAATTGAAGGTAGGTCCGCTCTCTTCTTATTGAAGAGGTGGGATATTTTCAAGGCTCTTCTAGTTGCTGATGATAAGTTTAGGATATCTAGGATTGCAGAGAGGCGAAAGATATCGCTTGAGAAAGCAGAAGAGGAAATTAAACATAGTGATGATGAAAGAGGTAATCTCGTCAAAAGATTTTACGGTTTAAACTGGTTGAACCCCAAAAACTACCATCTGGTGGTTAATACAAGCTTTAAGAAAATGGAAGATGTAGCTGAAATGATTCTAACCGCTTATAAGCTTCTCTTTAAATAACTTGTCTTCCCAGGTCGAATTCTCTATGTATTGCCCTTACAGCTTTTTCGCATTCACTATTCTTAACTACAATCGATATGTTTAATTCGGATGAACCCTGAGCTATCATTATAATGTTAACTCCTTCGTTTGCTACTGCTTTGAATATTCTAGCAGCTGTCCCTGGTTTACCTCTCATTCCACTTCCAATAGCCGCTACGACTGCTACATCCGACTCATAACTCACACTTCTCACTAAGTCTGTACCGAGTAGCGCTGTCTCAAGAAGGGAAACGGCTTTCATAAGCATTTTCCTTGGAATAACTATTGATATATTACTTTCACTAACAGTCTGAGCAATCATCATTATATTTATATTTGCTCTTCCAAGGATCTGAAAGATTCTAGCAGCGGTTCCAGGAGTCCCAACCATACCGAAGCCCTGCACGTTTATTAAGCCTACGTCTCTAGCTACTGTAATAGCTCTAACAACATCTTTACTTTTAGACGGTTTTGACGTTATAAGAGTCCCTGGGTTCTCAGGATTAAATGTATTCCTAATTCTAACTGGTATATTTTCTGCAATAGCTGGCTCTAGAGCCCTCGGGTGCATCCTCTTAGCTCCCAAAATAGCCATTTCAACTGCCTCTTCAAAACTGAGTTCTTCTATGGTTTTAGCGGATGGCTCTATCTTCGGGTCTGCTGTCATAAGACCGTCCACATCTGTCCAAAGCCAAACTTCATCTGCTTTTAAAGCTGCGGCAATTAAAGTAGCTGTGTAATCCGAACCCCCTCTTCCTAACGTTGTAATTGAACCATCTTGGCTTTTGGCTATGTAGCCAGTAACCAATGGGACAACCCCTTTATCAATCATCGGTAGAAGTTTATTCCTAAGTTGAAGTTTACTTAATTCGATGAAGGGTCTAGCTTCTCCATAATTTGAATCTGTGACTATCCCTGCATCCCAACCAGTGAGCCACTCGGCTTTAACGCCAATGCTGTTTAGACAACCCCATAGTATTGGTGTAGAGATAACTTCTCCGAAGGATGCCACATGGTCTCTGACCCTCGGTGTAACTTCTTTAACGTAATGTATTCCATGTAAAAGCTTCTCCAATTGTCCCTTGAAGGAATTAAGAATTTTAAGTACACTATTTAGATATTCGCCGTTTTCAATAGACTTCTCAGCCATACGTATATGTCTCTCAAACAGCTCACCCACTCTATCAGCTATAAGTGTCTCGTCTTTAAGAGACTCTTCACACATGTTTAAAAGCTCGTCAGTAACACCTGAGGAGGCTGAAGATACTACAACCACTTTGTAGCCCATTTGAAAGTATCTACAAATTAAATCTGCTACATGTCTAACACTAGAAGCATCGCCTAGTGATGTCCCTCCAAACTTCATAACGATTTTAAAGGCAATCACCCCAATCTATCCATTAAAAATCTCTTGACGGATATTAAATCTCTTACTACAGCCACAGCGGTTTCCACTCCTCCAGCACCTTTACCAACTATTGTCTCCGGCCCTAATTTCTCCATGTGAAATGTTACGGCATTTAACGTGCCCCAGACACATAGAGGATTCGTTAATTCAACTTCCCTAGGTTGAACCTCTAGAAGACCATTTTCTTTATCGATAACGCCCAGGAGTTTAATCGTTTTACCGGATTTTGCGAGCTTTTTAATTTGACTGCAGGTTACTCCCCTTATCCCTCTGATGTTAACATCTTTAAGTGTAACCCTCAAATTCATAACATAGTTGGCTATAATTACGAGTTTACACGCTGTATCAAACCCATCTATGTCCATGGATGGATCTTTTTCAGCATATCCAGCTCTTTGAGCCTCAGTTAACGCCCCATTAAAATCTAATCCTTCTTTATACATTCTAGTTAGAATGTAGTTCGTGGTTCCGTTTAAGACTCCCTCCACTTTAATAATATCATCTCCAGACTGACACATTCTTCCAAAATCGAGTACTGGTGTTCCCCCACCGACTGCTCCACTAAATCTTAAAATGGCTCCACTTCTATCGGCTATTTCAGTGAGAGCAGGTAGGGCTAATGCCAAGGGCCCTTTATTCGTAGTTACGACGCTTTTGCCCATAGATAAGGCTTTCCTTATGTATGTTAGCCCAGGTTCTCCATCAATTATGTTGGTGGGAGTAGTTTCTACTAAAACATCGTAATCGAATTTTTCGAGCAAATCTTCTAACGGTATCCTTACAACGTTATCTGGCATGGCTCTAGCTAGATGTCCGCTCTTCTTCTTAGCTTCAAGTACCTCTCTAATATTAATGCCCCTCTCGTCAACTAAAGCTCCTGAACTGTCGGCTACAACTACTACTCTAGGTTTAAGTCCAAATTTCGAGGCCAACCTATCTCTTTCGCTTATTATTCTCTCTGCTAAGGCTCTGCCAACTACACCAAAGCCTATCATGAAAATCCTCATATCAGCTCAAACTCCTAATGTAGCTGAGAACACTTTTAGCATCGGCTTCGATCTCTACTGGCTTGTCAGAGAACTTTATAACACTATCTGGGTCTTTCAAACCACTGCCAGTAGCCACACATACTACGGTATCATCTTTATCGATTAAGCCATCGTCGCGGTGTCTCATAAGGTATGCGATAGGCGTAGCTCCGGCGGGCTCTGTGAATATACCCTCCATCTTAGCTAAGTTTTTCTGAGCTTCCAATATATCTTCGTCACTTACATCTTCGAATAAGCCGTTAGAGGTTTTAACAGCTCTCATGGCCTTCCTCCAATTGACAGGATTACCTATTCTAATGGCCGTCGCAATAGTTTCTATTTCCGTTAGAGGGACTAAGTCTCTATTTTCTCTGAAAGCTCTGACGAGAGGGTTAGCTCCTTTAGATTGAACACCAATCATCTTAGGCTTAAGATTTGATAAGCCTATTAGTGAGAGTTCTTCAAACCCCTTCCAATAAGCCGAAATGTTGCCAGCGTTTCCAACTGGGATTATCAGCCAGTCAGGTACTCGATTCCCCAGTTGCTCATATATTTCAAATGCGGCTGTTTTCTGCCCCTCAAGCCTATAAGGGTTTAATGAATTCAAGAGGTAGAAGTCTGGCCTACTGCTGAGCTCTACGACTATTCTGAGGGCATCATCGAAATTCCCTTTAACTGCTAATACTTTAGCGCCATATACTATGGCCTGAGCGAGTTTGCCGAGTGCAATCTTACCCGATGGTATCAATACTATACAGTTTAACCCAGCTCTAGCAGCGTAAGCTGCTAGAGAGCTAGCGGTATTCCCTGTCGAAGCACATATAAGGTTCTTAACTCCAAACTCAAGAGCCTTAGTAACACCAATAGTCATCCCTCTATCTTTGAAGGAGCCTGTTGGATTGCTCCCCTCATCTTTGACATATAGGTTTTTAAGTTTGAGTTTTTCACCTAGTCTTCTACAGTGTATGAGTCTTGTACCGCCCTCATTCATCGATACTCTGAGCGATTTATTTAAAATGGGTAGGAGTTCCCCGTACCTCCAAACGCCTATGGGTCTATTGGACCATGCCTTCGGAGCGATTTCGGTCAAAGTATCGTAGTCATACTCTACATCCAGTAGACCACCACACTTTGGACAAGCGTAAGCTTTATCCATAATACCTATAGAGCTACCGCACTCTATACAATGTATCCTCATATGAGCATCCCCCTAAAACATGCATATACCATCTCCGGGCTCAGTCTTATAAATCGTATAGCTCACACCTAGAGCTTTACACACTCTTTCAAAAGCGTTATATAACGTGTCGACTGAATGTTTCTCAATCAGTCCAATTACTGCGGGCCCTGCCCCACTTGCTGCAACACCTGCTCCGATTCTAACACCCGCTTCTTTAAACTGTATAAATCCTCTCAGTATCCCGGCATTAGCTCTAGCTGGTTCAACTACGCAATCATTCATACCCATTTTTATAAGGTCGGTGTTTCCAGTGACAAACCCAGCGACGAGTGTAGAAGCGTAAGCAATGTTTCTGACCATATATTCAAGCGGAACATACTTTGGAAGAACCTCTCTAGCCACCCGGGTGGAACCTTTTTCGATGTGCGGTAAAGCTACTACAATTCCAACTTCTGGTGGTTTAAAATTTAAAACTTTCAAGGGATTATGAGAAGCTATTATTGTAAATCCCCCATATAGTGCTGGTGCAACATTATCTGCGTGTGCAGTGCCAGCTGAAACGGTCTCACCAAGAGAGGCATATTCCACTAAAGCTTCTAAACCTAAGTTCAAGTTGAAAATCTCGTTGAGGGCATACGCAACTCCAGCGGCTGTAGCGGCTGAACTGCCAAGTCCACTGCCTGGTTTTATGCGCTTGATTATTTTGAGCCTTATGCCAGAATCTATTGCAAAATCTCTCATCATCTTTAAAGCTACATAACCTCCAGAATTCTCTTCTGGGTTTTTAGGGACGTTGTAGCCCTCAACTTCAACTTCAACTCCCCTATCGGATTTTTCCACAACGACTATATCGTAGGGTTCTTTTAAGGCTAAACCGAATACGTCAAATCCAGCTCCTAAGTTGGCGACTGTTGCAGGGCATTTTAACCTTACTAGGTTCATGCAAATGCCTCCCTGAAGTTTACGTAAGATTTATTTAAGGTAGATAATTATCTTTTCCTTCTGTCTGGTTTGAGGAGGTTTAGTATTGTATGATAAGATAATCAACGATTTGATAGAATATGTTAGGAAACACCATGACTATAGGTCTAAATGCATAAATTTGATAGCGAGTGAAAACATCACAAGTCCACAAGTAAGACTAGTCATGAGTTCGGACCTAGGGCATAGATATGCCATAGGCTTCCTATACATGCGAATGTATAGAGGATGCAAGTTTATAGATTCGATCGAGGAGTTAACTAGTTATCTAGCTCAGAAACTTTTCAAAGTAGAGCATGTTAACTACATTCCAATAAGTGGAACGGTAGCAAATTTGGTTATGTTTAATGCATTAACAAACCCTGGTGACTCTGTGATGGCTTTAACGGTTCTAGACGGTGGGCATAGTAGTTTTAAAGAGTGTAGTCGCGTAAGAGGTGTGGCTATGATCCCCCTACCGTTTAACCAGAAGGAGTACAACGTAGACGTTGCAGAATCTGAGAAACTCATAAGGAGAGTCAGACCTAAAATAGTCCTTCTAGGTGCATCAGACATACTATTTCCACATCCTGTTAAAGAGCTTAAAGAAGTGGTTGATGAATATGGAGGGATCTTAGCATATGATGCGGCTCACGTTTTGGGATTGATCGCGGGTGGAAGATTCCAAGACCCTTTAAGGGAAGGTGCAGAAGTAGTTACAGGTAGTACGCATAAGACCTTCTTTGGGCCTCAGGGCGGCATTATATTGTGCCGTAGGAAACACAGCTCAGCTATAGATTTTTCAGCTTGGCAGATGGTTAATAACCATCACATTCATAGAGTTGCAGGTCTAGCTATAACTCTATGCGAATTTCTAGCATTTGGTGAAAAATATGCAGATCAGGTTGTTAAAAATGCAAAGTCTCTAGCTGAGAGTCTCTATGATAAAGGACTAAAGCCTCTATGCATCGATAAAGGTTTTACTGAATCCCACCAGGTCATAGTGGATGTGGGCAGTAATCGTGGAGTTGATGCTAGTCTCAAACTCGAGGAGGCAAATATAATAGTAAATCCAATGCCTTTACCCTGGGACCCGCAGGAAGACAAATGCTCTGGTATTAGACTGGGTGTTCAAGAAGTCACTAGGCTAGGTATGTGTGAACCTGAAATGGAATTCATAGCCGATAGGATAGCGAACGTACTTCTCGATAAGGAAACAGTAGAAGAGACCCGTAGACGAATTTCAGAGTTCATGGAGGGCTATCAAAAGATATACTACTGTTTTAACGACGATGCTAAAGCCTATAGGTATTTCTAGAAATGCTCTGTATTAAAGGGAAATATTTACCTAGTTCCTTTCTATCAAATTTTTCAGATGGGTTTAGAGAAGATGGTTGAGAAAGCAGAAAAACTCGTAAGACAGAGAAGAGTGGTGTATCTCGGAGGAGGAAGATTCAACGTTATTGGAAACCACGGAACTTACGTCGTCCAACAACTCCCAGACGGGAGATTAACCTGTACTTGTGAAGGCTTCCAGAGAAGACATGTATGTTCTCACGTCGCGGCAGTTACAATACTTAAAGAACTAAAACGTTAAGTTTTAAATTCAAAAACTAGACACAATTAATAAATCCTTCGATAGTATGAAAATTTAAATGGATGAAAAGAAGGGGGAGACTTTTAATAGGTAAAAGCTAGAGACGGCCGAGTCTAGATGCTTCAACAGACTTTAACTTCTTCTCCTTCTTCAGCCGATTCTAAGATTGCGTCGAGCGTCTTCTGTAACAGTATCATCTCTTCAGGTTTAGTGATGGGCTCTTCATCTTTTAATATACAATCTACAATGAAATGTCTCATCTCTACCAAGTATGGATCTTCTCTTTCTTCACACTCAATCTTCTTAGTGACGATCTTCCCCTCTTCTTCCGTTATCAAGTTCATAGCTGGGTACTCTAATCCACCAGCATCGCCTAAGAGGTGGACGTAAAATTCGGCTTTAGGTGCAAAACTAGCCCATGCTGCTTCTAAGTAGATTGTAGCCCCACTTTCCATTTTTATGAGGCTTACTCCGAGGTCTTCTACATCAAATGGGCCTCCTGGGACTGGCTTACCCCAATCTCCAGCGGCTTTACCTTTAGGCCCAAATTTGGCATATGTTGAAGCGTATACGGATTTGACTTTAAAATCATCCATAATCCAAAAAGTCATATCCAATGCGTGGACCCCTATATCGAATACAGCCCCTGATCCAGCTAGAGATTTAGTAGTAAACCAGCTTCCCATACCTGGTATGCCTGTTCTCCTGAGGTATCCGCATTTAGCTAGATACACTTCACCTAATACCCCATCTCCAACATACTTCTTTAAAACTCTTGTCGTATTAGAGAATCTCCTAGTCAATCCTATAACCAACTTCCTACCAGCTTTTCTAGATGTTGCAAACATTTCTTCAACTTGCCTAGCGTTTAAGGCCGGAGGCTTCTCACAGAGAACATGCTTCCCAGACTTTAAAGCGTCAATGGTCACAGGTGCATGAAGATAATTCGGTAGACTTACGATAACAGCCTCAACATCCTTCCTATCTAATAGATCATGGTAGTCAACGTAGAGATTCTCTATCTTAAACTTCTCTTTCACTTCTCTTAAAGCCTGTTTATCTATGTCACAGACGGCTACAACTTTGGCCTCGCTAAGTTTAAGACATCTATCTATATGGTATTTCCCTATGGAACCGCAACCTATAATTCCAACTCCCACGGTCTTCATATAAATCATTATAAACGGTTCTAGTAGAGACATTTAAAATTTTACAGAAACCTTTAACTTTTACCCACGTCTTCTGAAGAGTATCATATAGTTGAGGTTGCCACATAATCGAATGAGTTGATTGGATTTAAATTCTCTAGGGGTTTGAGGTATAGTTCTCTCACACGTAGTAGTTCTATACTTTAGAATCCGGAACGAAACTGACTGTTGCATTTTCGAAAAGGTCTTCGTCATAGGGATCTAACTACGCATAGATGCGGTATTCCCAGTAATACTTTAACTCACCAGTACAGCGCTTCTTTAGATACCCTATTTGTAGCCACGGGCTCGTCGTAGAACAGTATTTGCACAGGCCCCAATACTTAGATTCCAGTACCCTTTATCTTGTTATAGTAGACTGTGATTCTTCCATATACCCCTAGCATCTGGTTGTTGAGGTTGACAGAGTTATACCAGAAACCAATGGCATAAATGACGATGCGCATGATATCGTAGACCAGGTCATCTACGTAGAAGACCGTGCCTATCGACTCGTTCCAAAGCATGCACTCCATGGAGCCGTAGCTGAATACAGCTATATCGTCGACCATCCGAAGGGTAAGATTGTGTTTTTCAGCGTAACTTCTAGCAACTTCCTCTGTGTTCACATAGCTGGCCATGGCTTCGGGGTCTAGCTTGTGTACTACTATCATTATGTCCGGCACTCCTTCCTCGTATCGAATGTCCAGTCCTCCATCATGCATGAGGACGAACGGGTTATCCTCTTCCGCTAAGGCTCATCGGCGTAGAAGACGTATACGGTGTCTGAGTCGCTTGAGTAAATTATCTTGCTGTAGACCATGCCACTCGATAGGATTGTCGGAAGCATAACCAGACCTGAGGCGTTCAGAGCCTAGCAACTTCCTCTATCGACGGAACGGTGTCTGAGCTAACAAATAGAATAGCCCCACCACCTGTAGACCCACTGCTTGAGGAGCTTGGTAAAGCCTCCTTAGACCTCTCAGGAGCTATCTGCTCTACGTAAACCAATAGCAGAGCCACGACGGTTACTACAAATAGGGCTAAAACGTTTTTTACATTTCTCTATAGTGTTCTTCGCTGATGTGTTGTTTAAATGTTTCTTTCAATCTTTCGTGAGAAGAGAAAACGGCCTCCAAAATTTGGATGTATAGTTATCTAACTTAGCTTGAGTAGTCCAGTGTATGGAGTCGTCTTTCAGGCACTTACGGATAAATACAAAAATATAAAAATACCCCACTATGAGGGGGAAATTAATTCGTAGTGATTCAATAAAAATGGAGGATTTATAGGAGAAACCTCTATTTATTAGTAGACATATTTAACGAGCCTAAACTTGAACCTTCTCAAGCTGGGATAGCGTCCGTCTACGTATATCCTCAACATCCTCCCTAATCAATACGCTACCATTATCTATGTACTTTCTAAGCATAGGCACGGTTTCTCCACCGCAAAATCTACACTTGGGTTCTTCTTCCCCTACAAGTCTAACGTAATCTATTAGGCAATTTTCACATCTCCAAACTTGTTTTCTACCAGAGAGTTTCCCCCTTTTAGCAATTGGTTTATCTTCAACGCATACTATGTCCATTGCAAAGTCTATGGTGGGTGCATTACTTATAGATGTACCAACTCCGAAACCATCAGCTCCAGCCTCCACGAGACCAGGGATATTTTCATCATCAAGTCCTCCCGATACTATGACTTTAACATGACCATATCCCCTTGTCTTTAGCTCCCATTTTACTTCTCTAACTATTGCTGCGAAATCTCCCTTCCTAGACCCAGGAGTATCTAGCCTTACACCGTAAAGCTTATTGCCTAACGCCTCCGCAGCCATAACAGCTTCTGCTTTTTCATCGTAAAAAGTATCTACTAAAGCTATTCTAGGGACGTCTTCTTCAATAAGTTCATCGAAGCTCTTCCAAGCCCTTACTTGATCTCCTAAAACTATTATAAGTGCATGAGGCATAGTTCCCATTGGTCTCTTGCCTATGGTCTCAGCCCCTATTACACTCGATACGCCGTCTACACCACCTATGTAGCTTGCTCTATCTATCATTGGAGCTAAAGCTGGATGCATTCTACGTATACCAAACCCCATCACGATTTTATCTTTAGCCACCTTTCTGATTCTCGCAGCCATAGTAGCTATACCAGAGGCTTGACATACGAGGCCGAGTAGAGGCGTCTCATATATGCAAAAATCCCCATATGGTCCTTCAACAACCATAACAGGTATTCTTAAACCGTCGGCGTCAAATGGTTTGAATATTGTTCCCTCTGGAAAAGAGAAGAGGTTTACTGGAAGACCTTCTAAAAGTGTTAAAACGTCGTCTAAACCGCAGAACACTGCCCAAGGCCAATCTTTCGGTAGCTTTCCGGTTGTAACTTCCATTACCACCCTTATTTTATCCATTTTAAGTGCATCTAGAATCTTCTTCGTACGTATAAAGTACACGTCGGTGGTAAGCCCCTTCTTAATCTCCTGCGGTAATGCTATGTGGAAAGCTCTTTTGTCCATTGACGGTCACTGAATTCGAGGTTAATTTCAGAAGTGTGCAACATTTAAGTTTTTCCAAAATTTTACTCCGCTCATCTATTAATTAATGGATTTTTAAGCCAAGTTTAGCTTTTGAAACTTTTATAGATGCTATCTTCCTTTGATAATTAGATGGTTACTAACCTCCCGGACAAAGCTAAGAGCAAGTGGGCTGAAGTCGTAGCTGCTAGAAGCATCGAAGATAAGATCAGACTTATGAAGGAGTTTTTATCGATTTGTCCTAAGCATAAGGGTACAGCTAAACTCATAGTCAATGTTAAAAGAAAAATTCTGTCTTTAGAAGAGGAGCTTGAAGCTAAGAAGAGAAGGAAGAAGACCGTTAAAGACATGTTTACCGTTGAAAAGACTGGTGATGTACAAATCGGGATTTTCGGTTTAACTAATGTAGGTAAAAGTAGCCTATTATCCGTTTTAACGAATGCCAAACCTCTTATCAGCGATATTCCATACACAACTACTTTTCCACTGGTAGGGACTTTCCATTACGAGGGAGTAGATTTTCAACTAGTAGAACTACCAGCTTTACCGGAGGGTGGATTCGAGGGAAAACGTTATGGTTTAAAGACGATGAATATCATCAGAAATGCCGATGGTTTAATGTTAGTAATAGATGCATCTAGAAACCCAATTGAGCAGTTACAAGCTCTCACCAGAGAGCTTGAAAATTCGAAAATATCGTTAAGAAAGCCCAAAGGACGTGTAGAAATTGTACGTAAATCCACTGGAGTCATAACTATAGGCGGGGGAGGAAAACTCATCGATTGCTCATTTGAAGACGTTAAACTGCTTCTAACAGATTATGGTTTTAAATCCGTCTTCGTAAAACTCAATGGTGAGGTATCAATAGAAGATATTGAAGATGCTATTTTCGGCGCTACCATTTACAAGCCTACCATCATAGTAGTTAACAAGATGGACGTTTCAGGGTCTCAAGAAAACCTTAATACTCTCCTAAAACACGTGGACGGATTGAAAGTCGTACCAGTTTCATGCGTTTCAGGGATTGGATTGGATAATATTGGACCCGCGTTAATTGAAACGCTGGGTCTAATAAGAATATACACCAAGCCTCCTGGACGTGCTAAACCAGATCCCAAGCCCATAGTTTTAAGAAAGGGTGCTACGGTCGGCGATGTTGCTAAAAGCATCCATAGAGAATTATTTGATAAGTTTAAATACGCTAGAATTTGGAGTGAAAGTATTAAGGGCTTAAAAGTAGGTTTAAACTACTCAGTTGAAGATGGCTATGTTGTTGAAATCCACAGTAAGTGAAATAAAAGCATAAAGTTTGATTTAACCTAGGGTGAGTTCAGCGCCCATACGCATGATTAGCATTTTGCCATCTGGTTTTTCCCTCAAAGCTTCATCCACTGCTTCTTGCAGATCATCAGCATAATCGAAACCAAGCCCATATGCTAAACTTCTACTTATACCATCTGAAACTAATATGCACTTAGCTTTATCTAAGACCTCTCTAACCATAACAATGTGCGCGGCAGCTATAAGGTCGTCCATCGTTCCATCTTCAACCATCTTCTTCATAGTGGATATGGGTATATAACCGAGCTTTTCAACTTCAGGATGTTCCTTTGCAACACCTTCAGGGCATGGTGTTAGAAAGATTATGATTCCTCCTCTTTTGACGGCTAAAGCCGCTGGGAAGAGAGCTTTAACAGCTTGCCACATATCCAAATCTGCCGGATGGCTATCTACTACGACTATATCGGCCTCCATTGATTTAAATTTGTAAATCGAATCTGCAATATTGACTGCCTCCCTGTGGGCTTTAACATAATTTCCGAATACGACGGAGACGACTTCTTTATTTCCATTCAATACCGTGTTTACTATAGCATTTAAACCAACTTTAGCGGCAATGTTTTCCATTTCCCATCGCACGGGGTTTTCAACAACCCCCAGCATCTTTTCTATGGGTGTCAAAGCGGCCTTCCAATGTGTTTCTCCAGTGATCTCAGCTCCACATATACCTGGTTGAATAATCTTAGCGCCACCAGAGTATCCGGAAACTCTATGTGGAATAACATTGCCAATACCTATCTTAAACTCTGCGTTTAGTACGTGCTTATTGACTTTCACGGGTGTTCCTGAATTTGATAGACCTATCTCGATAAGATCATCTTCATTCTTCCAAATATGGTTTATCACCTCATATTCTTCCACTACTTCTTTTCCAAGTTTATTCTCAAGTTCCTCCTTGGTCATAGGTCTATGAGTCCCCAAAGCCATTACTATCTTAATGTTTTCAGCTTTTACACCCGCTTCTTTCAATTCGGCTAATACATAGGGAAGTATTCTACTTACGGGACATACCCTTGTATTGTCCTCGGAAATTATGGTGACAGTTGTATCTGGTTTAACGTAGTCTTTGATCCTCATTCCTCCTCTGGCCTTCTTTAGAGACTCAATAATCATGGCATCTAGAGATTTACTAGGTTTTATGCGACGTGGTTCTATGATATCCAGAATTCTACCTTCATCTACTTTAAAACTTCTCCTTTTATCACCGTAGTAGGTACTTATAATTCGCTTTGCCATTTAAACACCAGTCTATAAGAAAAGACTTTAAGAGATAACTATAAGCGTTACAGTTGACCTTATGCCTTCAACTCGCCTTATATGGGTGGATACTATCTCCCTCAATTCCTCTAAATCCTTCGCCTCTACTTTTGCAATTATGTCGTATACGCCGTACACAATAAACGCCTCTTTTACATTCTTTATTTTCCTCAATCTTTTAAGAGTAGTTTCTTCGAGACCGATTTCAGTATTTATAAGTACGAAAGCAATATTCATGGGACTCGAATATATGCTACATAGAAGGAAGTTTATGAATTTTATCCTCCACCTGTTTTTTCAATAAACCATGCAAAGGCTTAATAATACGTTCCTCAGGAAAATCTGCAGTATGTGTGCTAAAAGAATATCCGTAATCGATAGTGAGCGTTGCGTAGGTTGTCAGCTTTGTATGTTTGCATGTACTAGGAGGCTTGGATATGGAGGCTTAGGTTTTTCAGCAATACTCGTTAAATCGACTGGTGGGATCGAAAGGGGCTTTACTGTCATAGTATGTAGAGCCTGTCCAGACCCGCCCTGTCAGAAGGTCTGTCCTACTGGAGCTTTAATCGTTCGGGAGGGGGGTGGAGTTAGACTAAACACAGATAAATGTATCGGATGTGGACACTGCAGAGATGCATGTCCATTTGGAGCAATATTCTGGAACTATGAGCTTAATAAGCCTATAGTATGTCTATATTGTGGCTATTGTGTGAACTACTGCCCCTATAGGATTCTTGCGTTCGAAGAGGTGGGAAAATAATGAATGGAAGGGTTCTCTACATAGACCTATCTAGAAAACGAAGCTGGATTGATAAATGTGAACTATTCGCCGATAGAATTGGAGGGGTCGGCGTTGGTATAAAACTTTTAGAGGAAGAGTTGCCAAAGGGTGCAGATCCTCTTGGACCTGAAAACGTCATAATTTTCGCTGTTGGTCCTCTCACAGGTTTATACCCTATGGCTTCTAAGACAATTGCGTTATTTAAGTCGCCTTTAACCGGAAATCTCGGCGAAAGTCATGCAGGCGGTAGAAGCGCTATCGCGATAAGGTCAGCAGGATACGATGCTATAGTTATTAAAGGGGCTAGTGAAACTCCGATCTACGTAGCAGTTCACGGTGAAAGGGTCTTCTTCAGAGATGCCTCAGGCTTGTGGGGTGTTGGAAGTAGTCTTACAGTTGGAAGAGTTATACGGGAGAGAGAACCTGATGCTGGTATTAGATCTATAATGCGTATAGGAGTTGCTGGCGAAAAATTGGTTAGATATGCATGTGTGACAACAGAAACTTATAGACACTTCGGTAGATTGGGTCTTGGTGCAGTCTTCGGTAGTAAGAAGTTAAAAGCGTTGGTAGTATCAGGAAGAGGCGTAATACTGGTTAAAGACGCTAAACTTTATAGAACTCTATACGACGAAATATTCAATGCAGCTACTAAAACTGCGATTATGCGTAAGTACCACGATATTGGAACCTCTATGAATGTTTCTCCATTAAATGAAATAGGAGGACTCCCAACTAGAAACCTTAAAGAGGCTAAGTTCGAAGGCGCTGAAAAAATCTCAGGTGAATTTCTTGCTGAGAACTATCTGGGGCGTAGAGTTGCATGTAGTCACTGCCCTGTTGCTTGTATACATTTAGCAGCTTTGAGAGAACCATATGAAGATGAGCCGTACTTCTACAAGACTACCATGATATCCTACGATTACGAATTAATTTATGCTCTAGGCTCTATGCTCGGTATATCCGACACGAAGGGTATGCTCAAACTCTTCCATGAGGTTGAGGTTTTAGGAATCGACGCGATATCCACCGGCGTAGTTTTAGCATGGATGACTGAGGCATTTGAGAAAAATTTGATTTCTGAAACTGAAACAGCAGGTTTAAAGCCTAAATGGGGTGATTGGAGAACATACCTCAGATTAATGAGGGCTATTGTAGAGCAACCGACGGAGTTCTACAGGGATCTTTCAATGGGTGTATTCTATGCTTCGAATAAATACGGCGGGAGCGACTACGCTCTATCATTCGGTGGAAATGAAATGCCAGGTTATCATACTGGTCCAGCAACTCATATAGGATTTCTAACTGGTGCTAGACATAGTCATTTAGATTCAGCTGGCTATAGCTTGGATCAAAAGCTTCTAAAGGAGAAAAGAAAACCATCTGTGGAAGAAGTTGCCGACTACCTGCTGGAGGAAGAGTCGTGGCGTCAAATTCTTTCAAGTCTAGTAGTCTGCTTTTTCGCTAGAGGAATATATAATCCGACATTGGTGGAGGAGACGTTAAAATCGGTTGGCTATGGATTTAGTTCTGCTGAACTCATAAGATTGGGGTTGGATATTCTTAGAGATAAGAATAGGTTTAAAATGAGAGAGGGATTTAAGATCAGCGGTTTAAAACTGGCTAAGAGAATATGTGAAACGGTTTCTCCTCTAGGCTACATAGATAGTGAATTTGTAGAAGAATCTGTGGGTCTATTCTACACTAAAATGGGATTCTAAAGCTTCAGCAATCTTAATTACCTTTAATGCTACGTCTAAAGCATCTACACCTAAGACAGTTATCATGGGCTCTTTACCCCAATCTCCATCATGGTATATAATATCTGGAACTTTTCCACCCAAGGCTTTGATCGCCTGCTCAGCACCCCAACTCGTCGTTAGTCCTTCTCTTGTTTTAATTTCAATAGGCTCAAGTCTCCTATCGTAACTTGAAATTTTGAATCCAAGTTTTTGACATACCTCAAGTATACGTCTCTCCATCCTTATGTTCATACCAGCTCTTACAGCTGGATTAAACCTCATAGCCGTTAGAACAGTCGAGGCCACATGTCGTGAAACACCGAAGCTGGGCTCCATAACCGCTTTAACTCTATCTTGGATTCTAACTATTCTACCAGGTATTCCAGCCACTTCGGAAAGGCTCCTCGCATAACTTAATGCCATAACTAAGTTTGATGAAGTTTCAGGTATGAGTTTTGAAACAATGGGTTTTTCCTCCAAAAGTTTAACAGCAGATTTAACATTCATAATGACATCCCACTTTTCAGCATCCATATGCAGGAACGCTGTAGGATTGACTGGTTTAATGCCTAAACCAATAGAATGATGGTGAACTATAGCATTCTCTACGAAGCTTTTAGCCTTCTTAATAGCTTCTTGAAGATTTTGTCCCTTAGCAAGCCAAGCTGCTATAGCGGCTGAAAAACAACATCCCGCCCCGTGAAATGTCCCTTCAACCCTAGAGCCGATGAGTTTAATAATTTCCCCGTCGCAAAAAACTACATCTATGGGCCCCTCTTTTAAATGTCCACCTTTAACAACCACAGCCTTTGGACCATAGGATGCTATCACTTTAGCGGCTTTCTCAGCATAATCGACACTTTCAATTTTAAAACCGACTATTTTAGATGCTTCGTTAACATTCGGTGTTACAACTGTGGCTATCGGTATGAGTTTTTCAATAATAGCCTTATAAGCGTCTTCTGATGTAAGTTTAAACCCCGTTCCAGCCACGTATACAGGGTCTACCACGATAGGCTTATCGTTTTTCTCAAGTAGCTTAACGACCTTCTCCACGATAGGCTTTGAAGGTAGTAGCCCTGTTTTAACAGAATCAAAACCTATATCTTCGAATACTGCTCTATACTGGGCTTCAATTAATTTTGACGGTAGAGGACAAACTCTGTAGACGCCTTGTGTGTTCTGAGCGGTTACACACGTAATAACCGTTAAACCGTAAACCCCTAAAGCTGAGAAAGTCTTTAAATCAGCCTGTACCCCAGCGCCAGCTGAACTGTCAGAACCCGCTATACTTAAAGCCCTATGCTCTACCTTCAGCTCAGCCAATATTTTTCACCGCTCCATGTATCTACTCATTATTTTTAAGGCGCAATAGGGCCCACACATGCTACATGCACCTGAAGAGGATTTACCAGACTCATGGATGGCTTCAGCCTTTTCGGGATTCACTGACAGTTTTATCTGAGTTTTCCAATCTAGTCTAGACCTAGCCCGAGCCATGTCCAAATCTATATTCGATGCTCTTTCACCAAGTCTAACGATATCCGCAACATGTCCAGCTATTTTAGCGGAGATAACTCCTTCCTCTATGTCTTCAAGTTTTGGAAGTGCTAAATGTTCCGCAGGTGTTACTACGCATAGAAAATCTGCGCCAGCAATGGCTGCTACGGCTCCACCTATTGCAGCTGCTATATGGTCGTAAGATGTTGCTGTATCTGTCGGTATTGGCCCTAGAACGTAATACGGGGCTCCTTTACACAGGTACTTCTCCATTTTCACGTTGATTGGTATTTGATCTAGAGGCATATGTCCAGGCCCTTCAACCATACATTGAACTCCCTTCTCCCTAGCTTCTTCCACAAGTCTAGCTACTGTTAGAAGCTCCATATTCATTAGGTTATCGAAGGAGTCTGCAATACAACCCGGCCTCAACGCATCACCTAAACTTAAGCATGCATCATACTCCCTAGCAAGCTCAAGCAGATATTGAAAATTCTTATAAAGTGGGTTTTCCTCACCTCTAGACATAACCCATGCGCTATGGAAGCATCCACCCCTACTAACCATCGGCATAATTCTTCTGCTTTTAGTTAAAAGTTTAACAGCCTCTAATGTGACTCCACAGTGTACAGTTATGAAATCAACACCATCTCTAAGGTGTCTCTCTATTGTGTTAAACATATCATCTTCAGTTACATCTGGAATGCTCTTATTCTTTCTAAGAGCTTCTATAAATGCTTGATATATGGGGACTGTACCTAGAGGTGCATCCACTTCTTTTAATATTCTATTCCTTACAATGTTTAGGTCTTCCCCGGTGGATAGATCCATCAATGTGTCGGAGCCGAGTTTAATTGCAAGTTTCGCCTTTCTTAATTCAAGATCTGGATCACAAAAGTCCTGCGATGTACCAATATTCGTATTGATTTTGACAGTTAAGCCTTGTCCAATACCTACAGGTCTAGCTCTATGAGAAACGTTTCTCGGTATTACTATAAGACCTCTTGCAACACGATCTCTAATCTTTTCAGCAGTGATACGCTCAGCTTCAGCGACGGCTCTAACCTCTTCCGTAATAACTCCTCTTCTAGTAGCATCGATCAAGGTGCCCAAGAAGTCCCCTCAAGCCTAATCTAATGGCTTGACCAAGAATTTAAATGTTATCAACCACCTAAAATCCTCCCACTGAATATTAAAACCGAAAATTTAAAATAAGAAACATTCTCTCAATAGAGTCGAGGGCCCGTAGCTCAGAACGGTAGAGCGGCAGGCTCTTAACCTGTTGGTCGGGGGTTCGATTCCCCCCGGGCCCGCTATACCACGGGTTAGACGAATTTGAATAAGGCTTGTTTTCCTTTTCTCGGTGCTTGATTTGCCTTACAGAAGTTGAGAGAGCTTGGAGATGGTGAAGATTATGTCAGAAAGTGGCTTCAGACCTAAACCCTAAGACCGCTAAGAACTATGTTTACTATTTTCTCAAGTACCTTGAGTGAGTTAAGGGAAACGGTACTGGTCTTCTGCCGAGGAAATGCTCGAAGGTTGTAGGACCTGTCTACCCTAGTCTCTTCTAGGACTATAGACATACTGATGAGAGTTGAATACTTAAAGTCTACTATAACGCAAAGTTCGATTTAACGTTTAAATTTAAGGCCAAGGGAAGCATCTGTGAATAGCGAACATAGTAGACGTCAAAATAGTGAGCGTCGTGGCTACGTGTAGCCTATCGTTTAAAATAGACCTTAAACGTCTAGCCCGCGATTTCCCAGAATGCGTTAAGCTCAATAGAAGATATCCCAAGTACAAGTGTGCTTACGTGAAAATCGAAGGTATGAAGGGTAGGGCTACGTTGTTCGGTTCTGGCGAGATGATAAGTGTTGGTGCTAAAAGCGTGGAAGACGCCAAAAACGACCTGACATTGACATATAACTTATTGTACCTGCTCATGCATGGAATGTAACCCCACTCTATTTCTGACGACGTTAACAGAAATTTAAGTTCAGCATATTTTACCTTTCATCCCTTCTTTGAAGCTTATGGGTAGAAGACGCAGTTTAGATTCGAGCGTTTTACAATTCATTGGCATGCTTGTGCGTCTAAAGCCCTAGAGTAGATGTAAAGTTGAAAACGCTTTTCTCTTTACCTGACTTCAAAGTTTTGAGATGTACTACGTCCAGTTCGTGAAATGCCCCAACAATGCTTCGTTTAAGGTTGCTGGAGGGCATCCTCCTACGCTGAGTCTAAGCCTCCATGAACTTGACCGTGAAGCCCCTCTTATAGAGCTGTACAAGCGCTTTCCGTACCTTTCGAGTTCCTCAGGCTCATCAAGCAGCTCTCCCTCAAGGAAGATATCTATCGGTATTTTCCTCTCTCATCGCCTTCTAATCATCACTCATCTCAAGCGACGGCAAATAAACGTAAATAGCCCTATCATTAATCATTTCAGTTGTACGTTTCTGAATATTCAACCATGTAAAAGTTTACCAAATAGTGCAAACTAGGATTGATTTAACTGCTTCTAATGGCCTTGTTAATTACTTTATACTTGAGAGGCGAAAGACAACTTTATTAATGGATTATTCATATTAGTTTAAGGTGGATGAAATATTATGAGTATCCAAGTATTTGTGCCTGAAGTTGCGCTTAAGGAGCTAAGAAGGAAAGCTGAAGAGAGGGGGATAAGTTTATGCGAGTATATACTTGAAATAGCCGTCGGCGACTTAGATCCTTCAGTATCCTTCAGAAAATATATTGAGGGTGCAGCAGACTTAATTCATCAGGCTCGCTTAGAGTTTGAGAGGGAGGATCTTAAACAAGCCTCAGAGAAGATTTGGGGTGCATGTGCCCTAGCAATAAAGGCCCACGCTCTCTACAAGGGAGGCAGAAAGATTGAGAGCCACGCAGACCTCTGGACATATAAGAATGAAGTTGTAAAGGAGCTTGGCGAATGGGTTAGAACAGCCTTCATGAAGGCAGACTCAATGCATAAAAATTTCTACGAGAACCTTGCAACAAAAGAAGACGTTAAAGATGCGCTGGAAGAAGTGAATAAGCTGGTCTCATCCCTCGGCGAAAAACTCTCCAGTAGAACGTAGACACAACGAACGTTAGCATGACCTTTCTCAACCTACGGAGTAGCAACACCCAAAATAGTGCCTTCCAAACCGTAAACATAAAATTGCATTTCCTCACTCTCTTTAAAGTATTCTGCTGGAATGATTTTACGATAAGCATCAGTATTGCTTCGATATTATAATAGATAAAACTTCTAAGGCATCCTTAACTTCTGCCTTACGAATGCAGAGCAATCATTTGCAGACTTTAATCTATCCTGACGATGGAGGACTCGATAAGACTTCGAAGCTTACGCACTTAACAATATTACCAGTGGAATCTTTCATGGATGGGCGGCTTGTTTCAGTGGTTCAACTGGAGAAACTACTGTTTCATATACCTGAGGTGTGCTGGATTGGAAAAGTATTCACAAGTCAGAAGTACAGAGGTATGGGTTTCGCCGCTTCATAGGTCTTAAAGGCCGTAGAAGAGACTCTTAAATATGAAAAAAGTGTAAAATACGTAGGTTTGGGACTCCGTGCGATAATGCTCCTGCAAAACACGTATACGTAAAGATCGGGTTTAAAAAGTGCAAGGATAGATGTTGGCTAAATTTAAACACGGAGATAATTCCATGATTGTTTCACTTGAAAGTGTAAGCTATCGTATGTTTATAGAGCCTAGTCTCGGTCGTTCTAATCTGAATAGAATTAAAAAAGCATCGTCTTCTACTAAATTATTCTAAAGATTCTCTTAATCCATAATATTGTTTTTAGAACAGTTTTTCTTAAATCTAATAGTTCTTTTAACCTATTTTTATTCAGAAATAGAAGTACAACTGTTAACCCTATTGACGATAGTAGAGAATAAGTAAATATCGATGTAAAATTCTCTTCAGTGGTGGACGCATATGAAGCTACGGCTGATATGACTGCCAAAGTAGAAATTACCATTAATACAATTCCTTCAAAAATCTTTTTTAATTGTTCGGGTTTCACCAAGGTCCCTTCGACTTTTGACATCCCATTAACTCTACTTAGAGCTTAGATAAAACTTTAAAGTCCCAATCTTCATACTGATTTTGAAAAGACGTTGATTATATATCTATGGCTTAAATGGAAGGTACAGAAATTATATTCAATCGAGCTATAGGCGATTGACGATTCCCCTATTTTTGAGAGCAGTAAGAGGTTAATGGTAGACTACTAAGATTAAAGATACCAGTATACTTAATACCGTTGTTAAAATGTAGCCAAGTATTATCCCTATAGCCATAGATTTTCCATCGCGCTCGTAAAGATAGGCCCCTCCTACAGCGAAAGTCAGTTTCTTCAGAATCCAAGCTATTAAACAGCTACTCCAGAATCCTTGCATTGCAACCTCCGTAGATGATATTACCAACCCCTCTGGTGTTATGGGAAACCATGGAAATGTAAATCCCAATATCATTATTATGCCTACGCCTAATAAGCCAGATACTATGTTTTGCCACCAGGGCCAAGGTGGGTACGTTGAAACAGCTGTTATAAGGAAGTCTGATTCATCTTTTACCGTTTCATAGAATAGTCTTTTCGACCCTGGGAATGCGGAAACTCCGTATGCATTGAAGAGCTCTAGTGAGCATAGAAAGTATACAGAGGACGCTACTATTATCGACGCTAGAGAGAGAATGTAAAACCCACCCATATCTTCTATCTTCCAACTCTTCATTGTCTTAAGTGTCTCCATCGATAGAGATGGTATTGACATAAAGCTAATTCCAGCTTCAGAGCTATAAATTCCCCCAAAAGTGTGCAAGTATGCAAAGTAGGTTGAGTCCATGGTTTTCCAAGTATAAAGCCTATACCAGAACGCGGTATTTAGAGGCTTTGAAATGGGTGGTATTAAAAGCCCCGCCTCGCCTCGGATTCTTATTAAGCCTAAAGCAATACTCAGTAGAATTAAAAACCCAACTAGTGTCTGAGGTATAGGGGAATTGTTCAAATAAGCTAGGTATGATAAGCCAGCTAAGCCTAGTAATATCGAAATCACTCCAGTTCTTTCAAAGAAAACTCTTCGTCCCCCTCTAAATGCTAAGTCGAGTATTATAGGCCAAACACCTATACCTATAAGCCCACCTAATCCTATAGTTATATAGGGTTTAAGTGGTCCGTACATAAGGTTAATCCAACGCCAGTTTCTAGCAGATTGAAAAGTAACCCTAGAAGTATTCATAGGTATTATTCCCATCCATGTGGCTAGAGCGGGGTAGATCACTTGGAGAAGTAAAAATGAAAGCCATACCGATAGAGTCGTATCCATAGGTGCTAGATAAGCCAGAGCTATATGCCATGGATTATATCCGAACGTTAAAACGGAATTGGGTAAATATATTTCTCTGACCTCTTTAACCTCAGAGAAGTCTACAGTAAATGGGAAAACCTGCCCCCAATTTATTGGTACAACTGGAAACCATGGTATAGCCTGCCTAATTATATAGGGTACTTGAAGGATTAATACGAATATTAGCCCTGCCTTAAATGTTCCCTTCGAAAATCGCCGCATGGAAGAGTACGGAGTTAATTCTAAGTAAACTTGAGTATGGGGGAATGGGAGTTTTTCGACCTCTAAGAAAGCATCTCTAAATATTAAAGCAGATCCTATGAAGAATATGTAGGAGAAAACTGTTAGACAAATCCAGAAGATTATGGAGGGAGTTAATTCTAAAACCGGAAATTCTTTCCCCCCAAGAAGTATATAGTTTATAGTCTCTGTCTCTGGAGCCCAGAAGTATGGCATATGTATTCCAAAGAGCGTTCTATACGGCTCCATGACCCTAATATAGAAGCTTCTTATGAAGGTGCTACTAAAACTCCAGAAACTACATACAATTGTGGAGGAGGAGAGGGCTATCAAAACCGAAGCGTATGTTTCAACACTAATAGGTTCCTTCTTATATAAGCCTACAGCATGTAATGCTAGTAGAGTGGTAGTAGTGGATAGAGCAAATCCATCGTAAGAAGTATATCCATGTGAGCTTCCTAATACTATTGTTAAAATAGCTCCAAAGACACTCCAAAAAGCCGTTAGCGTTAGTGCTAACAGTATTCTCGGCGTATTTAATTGAATACCTCCTTTCTTCAACATCTCCTCCTCCTAATATGGCAATATCCATGCGCTTCTTGAAATCAGATTTATTATTCCACCTAGTGTAGTTACAATTCCCCATCCCGCCGATAATCCTACTGTCACATTTGGCGCATATTTTCTCCAAGTTTCTAATCCAAAAATTCTAGCAAAAACATACCTGCTGATGAAAGCGCTCAGCATAATTGATAATGCTACATTGGGATACGTAACAAAGCCTGAGAGCATCGCAAAAAACCAGTTTGTAACACCCAAAAAGTTGAATAACAAGTAAAGTCCGGCTCCGGCTATGAAGCCGCCGAGAATTAGAGGCGGTTTAAGTATTTGACCCGACATAAACCATTTAAGATTTAAGTTTCGGTCGTAGACTGAGAAGTGCCATCCATAGGCTGTATTTGGGTAGGCCCATGAGGGTATTGGATTTAAACTCCAGAACACCTGTGTGAATATAAGACTAGATAGAAGTCCTAGAATAATGGAGATAAGATATGCCGTTAAAAACTCTTTTAATTTTACACCAGTCATCGTAGCTGTCTTCATGGAGGCGGCTATGCCTGCACCGTCAATATTTATTCCAACAGGTGAAAACCATATTTCAAGTCCTGGGTATCTAGTAGTTAAGATGATGCCCTCCCTTAAATATGGGATGTTAAATCCATAACTTGTTACACCAGTCGTAGTAGCAGATATAAGTGTTATGAAAAAGCTCCCACCTATGAATGTCAATGCTAAGAGCAGTAATTGTCCGTAAGTGATTTTTGGAAGAAGAAATACAAGTAGAACAACGTAGGTTATAGATGCTGAAATAAACATCGTTAAGACTAGCCATAAGGGTACGATATCTCCAGTTCGTTCAGACTCAACCAGCCTATACAAGGATTTAAATGCCTTAGCTATTCCACTAGGCCGCATTATGATTGGAATAATGGAACCTGCCAATGCAAAACCTAAGCCTAAAGCAGCCCAATAGTTGAACTGAGACCATCTAACGTTATAGTATACTCCTGCTCCTTGGTACCATGCTCCAACCTCAACCTGAGTCCAGAGGTTCCATCTAACTAGGAGAGCATTCCCTATGAAGTATAGGATTTGAGAGCCTATAAACATCCAGATACATACATCTAGAGGAATTACAAGCCCAGATGCAAAAGTTAAAAGGTTTACGTTTATGGCGAGCGACGCACCCGGAAGAATGGGTATATTACGCCAATATTCTATTAAATTTGTAAACTCCCAGTCAAATATGTAGACTAGAGATGGAATCTGCCAGTTTACGACCACGGGAATGAACCAGCTTAAAAGCGCATATATCCCTCCTATGAAAGCCGATATTGCAAAAACTCTACTTCTCTCTGGGTCTCCTCCTGTAACCGTAATTATACCTTCAGCTGCCGCTGCTTGAAGTGGGAACTCCAATTTTTCGACAACCACGTATATCTCATAGCATATAATCCCCATAGATAATGCCATTACCAAGTTTATTGTGATCTGTGTTAGCAGTACCGTTAATGGAATAGCCCATTCAATCGTGAAAAATGTCCTAAGAAGACCCTTCGCAACTAGGGATTCAGGAGGCACTGTAAACCAGTAAGGCAATTGACTAGCATATCCGAAATCCCTCGTCACCTGGTGAAAGGCATAGAACATATCATAAAGGAGCGTCGTTGGAAACAATAGAGACCTAGCTAATATCAACCCAACAACTGTATTTATCATAAACGCCTCTTGCATAGTCAAAACATTCCCAGTTATACTTGTTATCTCAACGAGAAGTATCGTTATAATCCAAGCCTCTAAGCCTCCAAAGGCACCGCCTATGAGGTAGTTATATATTACGATCGGCTCTACTACAAAGGCTGTGAAAAGCATTATAACCAATACTCTAAGGCTGAGGCCTCTAAAGCCTCTCATGCAGATCCCTCCTCATAACATGCTCTCCTAAAATCGTCAAAGCATTTTCAATGTAGTATTTCTGTGAAGACTTATCCAAACGGCTCCATTGATTCAACATGGTTAAGATTTTATTAAAAATTCCTCCTAAATGTCTATCCTCAAGACCGCCCCTACACCTTACAGATATTACTAAATCGTACAGTTCATTTTCACCTTTGATCGCTTCAAGCGTTGTGTTTGAGATTATGCCAAACTCCCATGGAGCCATCTGCACAACCAGTTTAAGCCTCTTTAAATTTTCTACGCTAAAGAAACCTATATCTAAAGTTTGAAAGCCTTCATAGCGCTCTTCCATGTATAATTTGAACTGCTCACCTATGAAAGCCATGATTCCTAAAACACTCCTCTCTTCTAAACCACTTAGGACCTTTTTGCTTAATCGGTATTCTCTACCATGTCTCAAAACTTCCCTCATCCTCAACGTTTCCAACAATGCCTTCTCCACGAAAGAGAGGAAGGAACTTCCGTAAAATGAGAGAGAAGTTGCTATTGCTGGAAGTAGAGCAACTAGTAGTGAAAAGGTGGAAAAGTTAGGCTTTACATCCCCAGGTAGAATCCCAATTCTGTAGAAAAATATGGATAATAATTGTCCGAAGAATAGACCTACTGGATATGCTGTAAGCCCGAGTAAAACTGCTTTAATCAGTATTGTTCTCGCCCTCACATCTACGTATCGAGATCTTACTCTATAGCTTGTGTAGAACCCTACCACTATGAAGCTTAAACTCAGAAAGACGGTTAAAGACTCATCTAGGAATATAATTCTATAACCCATCCTTGACCAGTAAAGCTTTACATATTCCGAACTGGAAGCATACACATAAACTCCAAGAGATCTGTAAGCTAGAGACCTTGCGATGTGGTGTATGAGGTCTAAATCATAGGGTTTTATCGTTACACTATATATGGTACCACCCATCTTCATAGCCAGCTCATAGGGAACTATAACGACTGAGGAAGCTGGTAGATGTACTGCTCTCTCTTCACCATATGGCGCAAATAGGTCTTTAGGCGTTATAGGTTCCCCATCTAAATCCCTTAAAGAATCCATTTTTGAGCTGTTGAATATCCCTCTGAGCTTTAGAGGGATTCCCCAGATTTCAATTCTATCACCAGGTTTAACGTTTAAAGCCTTTGCAATTTCATCGCTTACTATGCATGCAAATAGGTCGTTTCTTTCAAACCATCCACCCTGCTCAATAGTGCCGTTTATCTGCGTCACTAGAAACTCTTCATAAGACAGTCCTAGAAACCCTTTGACCGTACAATTTCCATCTATCCTAAGTTCTTGATAGGAGGGATACATCCACACTCTGCAAGAAATTAATGCATTATCTGCAAACTCTATGCGTAAAAGATCTACATGTCTTTCGGCAAATGCATCCCAAGGCCATTTTCTAAGAAGAATTCTACACTCTTCAGCTTTAAAACTCACAGGCGATTCAAAAACGTAAGTACAACTTGAGCAGAATGACGTTAGTAGGAAAGTGCATGTAGCTAGAGAGGAGATAATAATTATCGTTAAAAACCTGGCCTTATCTTCTTCAAGAAACCTTTTTATTCTAAACGCTAGCTCTTTAACACCTAATCTAGCGTCGCTTTCCTCATGGGGGATTCTCATGAACTTTCTCCTGATAAAGTTTAACGTTGTCAGAAACTCCCTCCATAGAACTATTAAGACAAGAACTATCAGAGTGACTATGAAAAGGGAGCCCAGCATCACATAGATGTTTGTTGCGACGTTGAAACCAGGGCTGTATAAGTACAGGAGCATCATGAAGAATAACGAGAGTATCAATTGGAATGTTAAAATCTTCAACCCTCCGCTTTTCCCCTTTAAAAGCCCCATTGTTACCATTATAATCAGAGGTAGCGTAAAAATGTATGTTAGGGATGAATTATAGGCTAGGTCTATAATGAAGTCTTTTATGGCGCTGTAAGCATGGGCTTCTAAACACCAGGCATGTATAGCTTTATAGTAGCCTTCACTATAACGCATACTCTTAAACGCGTCATAGGCTTCTTGCAACAAGACTTGGGCTTGCCTGTGGTATTCTTCAGGTCTTATGCTGAAGGCGTTGAAGCTGTGGAGGGTTTTCAGTCTTTCTTCGTTTAAAATGTAGAAGCTTCTGGGAGCCTCTAAAACTAGGTTTCTTATTCTTAGGGTCTCTCCGGGTTTAACTACGTATCCTGTACCATCTTTATTGGACTCTGTTATGTTAAGTAAAATTGCGTAATTTTCTTGAGTTCCTCCTGTCCTTAGGAATACCTCCACGGGAGTATCTGGAGGTATGAATATCTGAAAGTCATATCCGTCTGTGTAGACGGGACCATAGGTGATTAAAGTCACGTGGGTTTTGAAATTGTTTAACACAGTGTATGAACCGTAGGGTGTGTAAAAGGTTCTCGGGTCTACTACGTAGGATATATGTATACTTCCACATCGGAACACCTTGATATTTACAAACGCATCTGGTCTGTACAGTGTTATTCCGAAAAGATTAGGCAGTGGAGGGGCAAAGCCTCCATATTCGTTTGTGCCTATTACATGTCCATATTGGTCGACTATGAAACCGTTAAACCAATAGTATGCTCCTGCCCTGAGGCCTTTAACTTGAAAATATCCGTTTTCATCTGTTTTTTCAACTATTAATGTAGGCCAGAAGGGTAGTTGTACGAGTGCATTGGAGACTTTCTGATACCATCCTTTCGTCAAGTTATACTCTTGAACATAACCGCTTAAAGTGACGAATCCATACCCCACCCCTATCACTGTAGGCTTGGAGTGTACTGCGAGTCTAGCCTCTTCGCAGAGCATCCTAAGGGTTAGAGCTATAAACTCAGCTTGTGGTTTCAATCTGTCTATTTCTACGTCCTCTAGCCTATCCAAAGGTGTAAAAAGGTGTCTTCTGAAAACGTTGAACGTTTTGAAAGTGAATCCAATGCCTCCGGCTAATACGAAAGGTTCGCTGTCGACGTATAATGGAGTAGGCTCATAGTAAATATTTGTTAAGGCGAGCGAGTCGAAAAGCCTAATACTTCCTCCATAGGCTCTATAGAGTTTAAGGTATTCATTGAAGATTTTATCTCTCAACCACTGAAATTTTGTCTCATATCCTGGCACGCTCCCCTGGAGCGCGTAGAAGCCTCCGTAAAACTGTACGGCTAAGTCTGAGCTTTCAGTAGAGAGGTCTAAGCTTATAAATAGCTTGTACTTCTCGCCTATTTCTTGGAAATGCTTCCACACGAATTCTCTAGCACCAGCCAATCCCAGACCGTGTCCTCCTAAAGCTACGAAAAGTATGCTCCTCTTAGGAGGATTTTCCTTGAAAACTCTACCCAGCTCTAGTAGAAGCGATATTCCTAATGATTCTGATGCTCCGGGGGCTAGAGCTGGGACTATTGAAAGTGAGTCGTAGTATGCCGCAAGGACTATGTATTCCTTAGATAGCTCAGGGTCAGTACCTTTAACTTCAGCTAATATATTATAGGCTTTAACTTTCTCCCAAGTTGTATAAGACTTTACTGTTACCGTTAGATTTCCATAGTTCTCAACGAGCTTCTTCAAATATTCTCCATCTTCCCGTGTTATGTAAAGTCTAGGGAAATTTATCGGTATTTGCAGAGTCTTCGCCCAGTAGTCACCTCGGAAGGAGTCTTCAGGCTCTATGAAGATAGCTGCTTTAGCACCCATATTGAGAGCTATTCTCCAGAACCACCTATTGTTCAGCTCCATTAGAACGATAGAACCATCTATCGGCTTCCCATTCATTTCACTCAGAGTTCCATAGCCTACATAGTATAGTGGACCTCTTAATCCATCCTCTGACGTAGAGCACGACTCAGCTAAATTTGGCCAGAAGGTATAAGCCTTTAAAACTCTACGTTCTGGAGATTCTATATAGATTTCTGCAAAATGTTGAATAGGAGCTGTTACTTCAAATTCCTCTATAACAACATTTCCTAACGTTTTATTAAATTCCTCAGTTATATACTCTGAAGCCTTGTAGAAACCGAGGTAGCCTGTCATCCTGCTTTCAACTGATGAAAAGAACTCGACATGTCTCATGACATTATCCATTTCTATAGACGCTAAACCTCCCCATGAGTTTTGGACAGAGTTGCATAGAATCTTTAATGGTAAGGATGAAGCAGTAGCTAACAGTAGTAATGTCATGTTTAAAACTGTCCTGAATCTTATAGTCCCCATGTATAGAATCTCTGACAGCTAAAAGAACATCTTCTCTTTTTTAAATTTTTATCAATTCCAAAGTTAAAAACGCTTCAACAGCCACTATTACATTGTTTAATGCAGTAGCTTTTCAACGTATTATTTTTATGAATCCGTATGGAGATTTTGAGATCGGGCTCTAATAGCATAATTCTCTAGTAAGAATTCTCTGCAAGAAATATCTTTAAATTTCAATTTACTACTACAGGATGTGTGGACGCCAAGGTCTTAATCTTATTGATAATTCTGCCTTCAGTTGCTGGAGCAATCCTACTATCAGCATTCTTAGAGGAGGGGAAGTTTACAGATGCTCCTTCGTTCACAATTACAGATGTAGACGGCGCAACCTTTAGACTAAGCGAATGTAAAGGAAAAATCGTCGTGTTAGAGTTTATGGCAACATGGTGTAGATATTGCAAGGCTCAAGTTGAAGAACTTAAGAAAGTTCATGAACAATTTAGAAACCCATCGATTATAATAGTGTCCATAAGTATTGACCCGTCAGACATCTCGAATACGCTTAGAGACTATAGAGATGAACTTGGAGCTACTTGGATATTTGCTCAAAGCTATGAAGTCGGTCTGAACTACAGTGTTAAAGTATTGCCGACAACCGTTATCATAGACTATAAAGGTAGGATTAGATTTCGACATGAAGGCGTAGTTGAAGCGTCAGAGTTGATATTTGAAATTTCTCAATTGTTAAACGAGATGGAGTAGTGAGGCTTTGAATCTGGCTTTAGCAACTTTGGCTTTTTTAGGTGGTTTTTCATCGTTCCTATCGCCATGTGCATTTCCATTGCTTCCAGCGTATATTACACGGTGGATTGATGGGGGACGGATGAAGAATTCACTGATTGATGGTTTAAAAACAGGTTTAATGTTTATCTTAGGTATTGAATCAACATTGTTTATCTTTCTTTTACTACCTATCTCTTTAGTTGAAAAAGTCATTTCCCTCATTCCGATTGTAGGCATCATTCTTGGAGTCTCACTATTATTTTTTGGATTAATCGCTTTAAGCGGTAAGAATGTAATGTCAATTCAAATACGATTTAAAGGTTTGGGAAGAATAAGAAACCTCTGCATCGAACAATTCCTCTATGGATCAATATACGCATTCAACTCTTTAACTTGCTCTCTACCAATTCTACTTATGATTCTTTCTGCTTCTCTAATTACTGGGGAAACTTTGATTCTTTTCACGCTATTTTCAACAGGTATGGTTGTCCCAATGTTTTTATTAGTAGTTTCTTCTTCTTTTATTGGAAATATATTAATGAATAAACTTAAAATCATACTTCCATATATTGGGAAAATTGAAGCCTTAATTGTTATATCAGTTGGTTTTTACTTAGTATTCATAAACTTAAGTCTATGATTTTAAAATATATAGACTTTAACTGAAAGTATACACTTTCAAAATTAGTTTTGATTTTATGTAGTTGCATTTAATTGCTGTGAATAAGTGTATGGACATTAAGGTGCCCTTAAGAAATTAACGGCGAAAAGTGCTTAATCAATTTATACGTCCTATTTTTGTGGAATAAAAGGGGTAGTTTATTTTGTCTAGTGAGTTTAAGCCAGCTATAGCCTATGTGCGCGTTAGTACTGATGAACAGACTGTAGAAAATCAGAAAATAGCTATCGATGAATGGGCTCATAATAACGGCTATTTGGTTATCAAGTATTATGAAGATGAGGCTATAAGCGGTAAAATTCCGCCTCTTAGAAGACAGGGATTTAAAAGGCTTGTAGAAGAGGTTGTAAATTTAAAACCTAAACCCAGGGTCACAATCGTATACGAGCTTTCAAGGATAGGTAGAAGTTTCTATGAAACCCTAGAAGCTGTAAAAGCGCTTGAAACACTTGAAATCCCCCTTGTCAGTATAAGTCCTAGAGAGAGTTTTCTACAGACGTTAGACCCGTCGATTCGTAAGCTTGTACTCGCCATATTCAGCTGGGTTGCTGAAAGAGAACGGGAGTTACTTAGTCAGAGGACTAAGGAGGGAATGAAGAGAGTTAAGCTTGAAGGGAAACGTATCGGTAGACCTATGAAGACGATTGATAAAAAAACCGTTGTAAGCTATTTAGAAAAGGGATTGTCGATGTCGGCTATAGCTAAAATTCTGGGTGTAAGTTCTAAAACCATTAAAAGAAGGCTTAGAGAGTGGAATATAAACCCGTGGGAGTACAAATGGAGAAATTCAACCTAGGGATCTAGATCTAATTGGGATAGTAGTTCTTGAGGGATCCTCCAATTGAGCTGTTTATCGATGCTCCTATGAGGTTTAAACCTCCTCTTTACTGTTTCAATGTTTTCACCGATTATTTTTATGTTTTCGATGTTTGCGTTTCCAAGCCCAAACTTGTGGCAATAGTATATATACCCTATGTTCATTGGATCAAACCCCATAATATAAGCGGCTACTGAGTCCACTGCTACAGGGTCTAAACCAGCTAATGCCACCCCCATTGAAACTTCACTACCCCAAACCGGCCCATCCCCCTCCATAGCTTTGAAAGCATCTACGACTGCTAAATGTATAGGTATGAATTTGGCTATTTTGTATATGTTCAGGTTTATAGCTGGGTAGCCTTGATGAATTCTACTTTTAAAAGGTTTAATTATGCTTCCAACAGCCATGTTTTTTATGGATAATGTTGCGATGACAAAGTCGTGTGTTTTCATGACTGCGGCTGATATTCTGTAATCACTCTCATAGACGGTTTTAGAAATTCTTATTGGGAATTCTCTAAACTTCCCGTCGAAGATACTAACTTCGACGTATTCGTCGCTGTTTAAATCTATTAGTTCTACTCCATACTCGCTTCTAAGCTTCAAGTAGCCGAAGTTTCTGAACCCTTTAAATGTATCTCCGTAAGACCCCTCTCCTATTAGAACTTCTCCAGTGGTTAGAGGTGTGATCGTATCGAGGATTGCCTTAACGGCGTCTACATGCGTAGCGGCTAGTTGTATGCTATCCGATACGAAGTTAGGTTTTATGAGGATTTTACGTTTTCCTTTAATACTTTCAGCTATATCGTCATATATGAGTTCTAGGACTTTCCTAACCGTATCATACCTGTTGGCTCCTTTAGATACCGCTACTACGGGTCTATCCATATCTATTAGTCTTCGAGATAAGTTGAGATAAAGTTTTATCCTCTTGGGAAACTTAAAAAAAGACATCGAGCTATTAAATAGTTAGATGTCTGGTGAAATTTTCACAATAGTTATCGCAGACATCGATTCAGCCATAAAGTCTTTCAACCAATTAGCTGAAGCAACTGGCTTTAAGCCAAGTCGATGCGATGTAGCCGTAGTTAAACCCAATATCTGCGGCTTCTACCCTCCCAACCCCGACCTATTAAAGGCTACGATGTTATACGCTGGGAATTATGCGAAAACTGTTTACGTAGGTGATACAGCAAGCACCATGCATTCACCCAAAGAGAGGTTTAAAAGCCTATCTCTTTATGAGAAATTGAGGGATATTCAAGGTGTTAAACTCGTAGATTTCTCTGAGTACGGTAAAGTTAACGTCAACGTAATAAAACATAGAGCATGTGCTTCTCTCCCTCTTCCATCAGTTTTGATGGAAACAGGGTTATTCATAAACCTCGCCAGAGCTGGAAGCCATCCAACGACAAGATTGACGTGCTGCGTTAAGAACATGTTTGGACTTTTGATGGTTAAATCTAAGTTTTTAAATTATCATGCGAAGGGTGTTGATAAAGTTTTGGCAGACCTCGTTAAAGTAGTCCCTAAAGGTTTACATATAGCTGAAGTAAAGGATGAAGTCCTATTCGGCGTAGATCCATTCACAGTAGACTTGGCTGTGTGTAGACTTCTAAGTATAGAGCCTACAACTGTGCGCCACCTAACAATGATAGCTGAAGATAGAAGATTGAATTTATCTAACGTTGTAGATAGGCTCAATATCCAATACTTTCAATAAGTAGTCAAAGTGGATTACACTTCACTTCTCATGTAAAATCTATTCATAATACGAGTTGAATTTTTGAGGCATAGTTTTTAAGTCTTTTAAGGGCTTCAATCTTATCCCTATCTCCAAGTTTGGCTTTAAATATTGCATCTTCAAGGAAACTTATAGCTTCATCGTACTCTCGTCGCTTCACGGGGAATGGAATACCATCCTTCCCTCCGAATGCAAAAGTATACTTAACAGGGTCTTTCCAGCTGGGTTCAACACCGTAAACAAGCTCTGAAATTAGCGCAAGAGCTTTAACAGTTGATGGTCCTATTCCTCTGACCGCTAAAAGTTCTTCATAGTTGTTCGGAGTGGCTTCATAGGCTTTCTTAAGAGCATCCCAATTTACGCTTTTAGGATCTACTCTATACGCCTTTATAATGGATGTTTCCGTGACACCAAACATCCATTTAGAGAGCGTCTCCTGCCCCTCTACTCGAATCGATAGAAGTGTTCTTCTTAGTTTTTCAGCTCCGTCTTTAACAAGGTCTACTACCAACCTCCTGAAGTCTTCAGAATCTTTGGCTATAGTATTGAGGACGTTTTTATGTACCATACTGCCCATTATTCCGCTGTGTGGTTCAACGACGAAGCTCTTAAAACTTCCCGAAAGCCAGTGAAACCTTCTAGCCGTCTTCAAATTGGGATTCATACCTTGTTGGACAACAGTCCAATCCCCATCGTTTGATATAAACATCATGTGGTGATAGAGCCTATAACCTGCTTGAACAGCTACATTATCGATCTTCGCAGTCATTCTACTCGCATACTTAAGCCGTTTACTTTCCTCCTCAGAGAAATCGTAAGTTCTACTCAACTCATCTATCTCATTGAGGCTTAATTGTGAAAGTTTCCCCTTTCCTCCAACAGCTTTAACACCCAAATCCTGCCCATTAAGTACGTTCTTTAAAACGCCGCAAAGCACCGTTGTAGTACCGCTACTATCCCAATCATAGGCAAGTGCACAAGATAAAGCTTGAAACCAAACCGGGTTGGAAAGTCTTCGTAGAAATTCTCGATGGCCCTGCTCATCTATGATCAACTTAACCACAATACTGCCTAATTTGATCATTCGCCTCGTTAACCATGAAGGAGCTTTACCGTTGTGGAGAATCAGATCTGCCACTCCAACTCGTTGGAAATCCACAATTTTAAATAATGCTACAGGGGAATAAATAGTTTCTTGAGATTTCCAATAAAATATCTTCAATGTTTTAAACTCTAGATTACATATTTTGATGGTATTTCAATGCGAATCGTTGTAAGGTTGTATGGTGTCATAGAGAAACTATAATTATTTCTCTTTCTAAAAGAGGAAGAGGAGGTAATTGTAAAAATGCACGATTATATGGAGATTTCAACCGAACGTCGTCCAGGTGCTCCAATAAATCTGCTCTGCAAATACTCTGTTGACCCAATTGGATTAAAGGTCAGGAGAATGACCGCTATAGGACGAGTCCATTAGATGTGAAACTTCCATGTAATCTGTGGAAGTTGAGAAGCTTATAAATCATTAGAAGTCTGAACGCCGGTGAGAACGTGGTCAATCCTTGGCTTAAATGCATAGAGCTAGATTAAGTACATTTGTTTAAACCTCAAAGCGTCTTCTCCCATGTATATGTTGTTCCAGAGTATGTAGACGTCTAACCCACGGTTTTGAAGTGGTTTAACATAACGTTCATATAGTACTTTTAGATCCTCATCTGTATACCTGTAGTTATATGGTCTGGGTCCTAAACCATGCAACCTATAGTAGATTGGGTTTAAATCGTATGTCTGCGTTTCAGATTTAAACGGGTCCACTACGTGTATCAGATTAAGCTTCATACATAGTTCTCTTATTACGTCTGAGCTCCAAGAGCCGTGTCTAGGCTCCCATCCAATTACGAGTTTTCCACGATCAATAGTCTTAAAGAACATTATCATAGATTCGATGTTTTCATCTGTACACGTGAATGATGGTGGGCACTGAAGAACTACGACTCTAGCGTTTAAGGCTTCGGCTACACTTCTCGTCTGTTTCCAATACTCGAAATTGACCTTAGTCGGTCTTAGAAAACCAGCTTCTTTAGACTCTTCAGAGTTAAGTTTTAAACCACTCCTCCTCCAGGTTGGACTGCTAGTTGGATGGGTTAAACCTTGGAAGCCTTTCATAGAAAACTCGAATCCTTCTGGGGCCTGAGCCCTCCAATTCTTAGCAGTATTCAATCTAGGTAGTCTGTAGAAGGTTGACTGGAGTTCTACGAGATTGAATTTCTCGAAATAAGCTTTCATCCCACCCTTAAGTGGGAAGCCGCAACAACCGACTTTTACATACCCCATTATAGAAGATTTCTTTGAAGGAGGCCTTTTTAAAGTTGCAGTTTCCTCTTAAAACAGTCGCCATGCTAGAGTTACATGGTTTTTCAACACTAGAAACTTAAATCTCACTTCGTCGATTTATAGTTGGAATGTTCAACCTCGAAATTGAGAAAAGCAGTAGAGAGAGAAAATCCAGGGTTGTACTCGCCCTAGACATACCTGAATTTTCTAAAGAAAAGCTTTACGAGAAAACACTGTGGATTATGATGGAGACATCTGAAAACGTTTGTGCCTTTAAAATAGGAATGCCAACAATACTGATTCTTGGGCTGCAGGATGGTGTATCTAAACTCGTTAAGAAATCACATGAGATAGGCTTACCCGTCATAATGGATTGTAAATTGAGCGACGTTGGTCATGTTAATAGAATCATTGCTAAACTCTACTTCGACGCTGGCTTTGACGCTTTAACAGTAAATCCATTCGTAGGTTTCAAGGATGGTTTGGATTCAGTTTTGGAGGAGGCGAAGAAGAGGGGTAGAGGAGTACTGCCGTTAATATATATGAGTAATATGGGGGCTGAAGAAACATTTGGGCAACTCATAGTGGAAGTGGATAAAACGACAAGAAAACAGTACCTTTCATTAGTTGAGAAGGCTAAAAGTTGGAGGGTTGACGGCTTAATAGTAGGTGCTACCAGACCAAGCATAATACGTGAAGTACGTGAAATCGTTGGACCGGATATGCCAATATTCTCACCAGGCGTAGTTTTTCAAGGGGGCTCTCCTAAAGATGCTTTAAATGCAGGGGCTACATACCTTATAATTGGTAGAGCTATATGCTTAAGTGAAAACCCTTGGAGTGCATCTTTAAAATTTAAAGAAATATCCTCATTTAGTGTTTGAACGTTTAAGAGCTATTGAGATCTACTGCTGTTTAAAGCCCTTCTGTAGCTTCCACCACCTCTATCCCAAAGTTCCCTCCTAACAAGGTCTCTTACAGCCGCTCTTATAACAGAGCTTCTATTTGGATATAGTCCTACTCTAACTAGTTCATCTATGTCTTCTAGAAGAGCCTCTGGTATTTTAACTGTTACGAGCCTCATGCGTTTCTTTAGAAGACTACCTACATTAATCAAGGTTTTTACAGTTGTCTTTTGAAAGCTTGTAGTATTCCCTAATCACTATTAACTCATCTCGTGAAATACTACTCTTTCAATTAATGCGTTTAAAGCGAGTAGACTCGGTAAATGTTTAAAAACATCATGGTTTAATCCCTCTATAAGTTAAAGAGATTTATATTTCTTTTGTAAACGCCGTATAACGTCCTGTTGAAGAACCTTGTTGGATTAACATGGATTTCCAATTAAAGACCTTTACCATTTACGAATCATTATAAACGTTCATTGTCATGGATGTTTTAAGCCCTATAACCGCCATAGCTTACTAAAATGAATACAGTATACATGAAAATCAGAATTACCCCCTCCCTCCAGCCTATTCTCCCACTTGATAGAAAGTACCATAGTAGAAGGTTTGTCATGAGTGAAAATGTAACTAAGTTGGAAAAAGCAGCCATATTAACCCTTAAATTTGAACCAAGAAGAGCGACACCTAGAATACACGTTATGTTTGTAAAGCAACTTCCGATAATATTACCTAGAGCCAGGTCTATATGCCCCTTTAGAGTAGAATCTATACTCGTCATTAGTTCTGGTAAACTAGTGCCAAAGGCAATTATTGTAGCACCTATGACAACCTTTGGTATCCCTAAGACTTCGGCTATGTAAGAAGAGGCGCTCACAATAAGATGAGAACTTACAACCACAATCACAGCGCCTGTAACCGTTAAAAGTACGTACTTGGGAACTCTTTGTCTTTCTTCACCAAGAGAACCCTCTTCTTTTATACGTTTAACTTCTGAAAGCTTATACACATAGTATATAAAAATGATAAGTAAAATAGCTCCAACGAACCTACTCGCATAGCCAATGTAGATCAATGACAATGGGATGATTGAAGAAACGAAAAGTCCAAAATGTAGCTTTCCAACCTCCTCCTCTACCATTACTGGTAGAATTTTTAAGATATCTGAGCTTTTTAAGGCAATCAAAAGGAAGCACATACCCAGTATAAGGCTAATGTTTACGATATTTGAACCTAAGACATTTCCAATAGCAATTCCTATGAGTTTTTCATCTAATGTTGCGAAAATGGAGATGAAGAGTTCTGGCAGAGACGTAGAAAAGGCCACCAAGATGAAGCCCGTCGTCGTTTTTCCAACACCAGTTATATCTGATACTCTAACGGCATTGGTTATTGTCCAATCGCTTGCCTTATCGAGAATAGCAAAAGAAGCCAGAAGAATTAATGTATTTCCCAGTAATCCCCATTCTTCGAACAAGTCATTCTCAACCTACCTATTTAACTTGACGTGAATTTAGAGTCGAATTTACACCTAGAAAAATATTACTATTTTTCAGCCTCTGCGAATAACCTCGGCAAGCTGGGTTAGCCCTTTTTATGAGTCAAACATCCTCTGCGTAAAGGCAACTGAAAAGTTTATTAATGAAACGTTTATCCTTAATTTGGCGTGGGTGGAGTTAAGAAAAAATCTATTTCTCAAATGGCTAAATCTCAGACTGTGAAAGAGAAGAAAGAAGTTAAAAAAGAAAAGCCCTCGGAAAGGGCTAGAGTGACAGATGTCTCTACTAAGGGGCTATTCATAGATATGGATGGTGATAGGCTTGTTAAAGAGGTTTCAACGATGAAGGTGATAACGCCGTTTGAAGTAGCTTCAAAGTTTAAAGTAAAGATAAGTGTTGCTAAGGATATTTTGGAGGAGCTTTGGAAGAAGGGGTATATTACGCCAGTTTCAGGCAATAATCGGATAAGAGTATTCAAGTTTGCTGGGGTTTAGACGGGTCTAATCCTCACTCTTACACCCGAAGGTATACGTGTCAGTGCGAAATCTGAATCTGAAATAGAGCCTATCCTATTCACCGGAGATTTTAAACTCGTTTTCTCGTAGAATAGACAGATGGCTTTAGCTAGAGGCCAGTATCCTATCCATCTGGGTTCGCAGTTGAATTTTGGCTTCTCAGGTCTTAGGCTTATATCCACTGTGAAGTAGAGCCATCCCTTCAAAGCCTCTACTCTGCCATTCAAAGGTAAACTTGACACTAAGCGACTAACTGTAATAGGGGCGTATATTCTTGAAAATTCACCGTGGACTTTAACCCCTCCCTCGAATTCAAAGACAACCTTGTATGTCGAGTCTTTCACATATAAACTTATAACGGTTTCCGGTAATAAAGAATTTAGGTGTTATCCTCTTGATGGCTGGAGATAAGAATGTTGAAAGGGAGTATAGGAGGCTTTTAAAAGAGAGAGATCGGCTTGTTGATGAATTGCAGAAGCTTAAAAAACGCTATGAAAGTGGTGAGCTTGACGAAGAAGCCTATAAGAGAAGTCGATACGATGTGGAGCGTCAAATAGTTGAAGTTATGGATAGGATTACGCAACTTAAATTCTTACTCGGAGTTAGCGATTAAGGGGGCTTGTCTATAGCTGTGGACCCGCTGTTTTGGTTTGTAACATGGTGGTTGGTTGTAGCATGTTCTCTATCTGTTAGTCACTACGCCGTAACGTATAAGGGTGAAAAGTCTAAGAAGATAAGAATGCTGAGGTTTTCCTCAGGGTTGTTCATGGCGACGTTCATATCCTACCTTATATGGCTTCTTCTTTATAAGACTGGTTATATACTCTACGACTACAGTCCAATGGTTGGATTTGCAATAACAGCAATCTATCCATGGATTATGGCTCTAAGAGAATTCAAAAAGGAGGAGTAACGTAATCTATGAAAAAAGCCTCTCCTACTCCTTATATGACTCAATAGTAGATAAAAAGTTTGGAAATTAAAGTCCTAGGTATGGCTTCTACTTGAATAACCTATCCTAGTCTCTTATCTGCTTCTTTTAGCATATGGATGACCGGGAGACGATATAGAACTTTTCTCACATTCAGTACAATCCTCTACCTTTGTCCGTAACTTCTGGTACTGATCCCTAGTCCGCCTCTTTATACCGTAAAAGTGCGATAAACGTCCCGCCTCAGGATCGTAGGTATATCGATACCCTCAGAGCACGGCATACACAATTCGCAATCCCTACAGAAGGGTTTAGGAGGGAGTTTTCCAAATTTGTAAGCCCTCTTCTCATCTATGGTAAGGCCGTCGAAGCCATCCGCTACTTGAACGGCCTACTCTACTCCTCTTTGGAGCGAAGCCCAGGAATAACAATTATTCCTCCAAAGCCTAAGACTGTAGAAGGCTTTAGCCCTGCTTGCCCGTGAGGTATCTAAGACACTAACGAAGATGTGGCTGGGAGAAAGCAAAGCATGAAGGTTAAGGGGGAAGGGTTGGTCAAAAACTCATAAATCTATGGAAATTAGATGGAGAAAGTACAGACCGAAGCCAAAAACCGTCTTAGGTTTTCTAATCAAACGCTTCTATGTGTAGTGTCTACGTGGAAGGGACTTTAGGCAAACTTTGAATAGCTAGGAAATTGAAAACCAACGGTATATTATCCAAGCCTACCGTCCTCGGTTCTCTAAGTCTGATGTATTCATAGGAGAACTATTCCATGACTTTTAACGAAGTAATCGTTTCCAAAAAGAGGGCTCGTTAAAATGTAAAGGTTTGCTGAAAAATGAAAAGATTTATATGGGTCTTTAACGGATGGCGATTTCCCCCGCAAAAACCCCCTATTTTTTATTTTTTCTAGCTATATGCTATTTTAGGCTTCGCGTCAGACTTAATGGAGCGGCTTATTTTCCAAATTTTAAAATCCCCTTAGGATTTTGCAAAGGGCATCGAGGCTAAGGTCGGCTTCGGCAGAGGCGCACGCTCTCCATGCATGTTCTTAGCTCCAGAATCACTTATAAGCCTCAACATTAGGTTTATAAGCAATGAAAATGACGGTTAATTTATTAATATAATGAAGGATGAGAAAATGGGGAAAAGAGAAATCCAATGTATATTTGCTTTATCGATGGCTTTTCTAATTGCGAATGCAGTCTCTGCGTCCCACGCCCAGAAGAGTGGCCCATATGATTTATGGTAATTTATTTCGGTGGGGGTTCAAGTAGATAACTCCGGTGGAACAATTTATTTCAATTTTGGGTCGTCAACTCTGGTTCCGTCGTGAGTCTGCTCTGGAAAATCTATTCGATTAGCCCAAAATTACCAAGGCTCGGATTGATTTTGATCTCAACTGATAGATTAAATCCAAGGCTTTTTGGAACAAGACTCTTTGAGAGATGGAATCTGGAAATTTATGAGTTTAAGCCTCACGATGCAGAGAGAGACTATTTGAAATAATAAAGGAGGAACTGTTTATCAAAAGCTTGATTCCGATTTAAGAACTATTGAAGCTTACG
>Ga0209394_1000102_pt1 | contig 80850 bp, 59 predicted proteins | sample JNZ201metaG_FD_184122 | JGI IMG/M metagenome (GOLD analysis project Ga0209394, IMG submission 184122) | Hot spring microbial communities from Jinze hot spring, China to study Microbial Dark Matter (Phase II) - JNZ 20120812A (SPAdes) (version 3) ...
AATAAAGACCTATATCCGGGACTTTACGCGTGCTCCGCAACCGGACATGTTGAGTATGGCGAGAGCTATGAGGAAGCCGCTAGAAGGGAGCTTATGGAGGAGCTCGGCATAAATGCGCAATTAAAATGGATAGGTAAGTTTAGGTGCTTCTCCAATGTTGAGCGTGAAATCTCAGCATTATACATATGCTACCATAATGGTCCATTCAATCTTAACAGTGAGGAAATCTCTGAGGGGCGATTTGTGAGCATAGCGGAGATTAAGAGGATGCTGGAGGATGGTGGAAGGGAGTTCGCTTACGGCTCGGTTTTGGCCCTAAAAGAGCTCATAAGGTCTCTTGAGTATGGAGGTCACTAGCCCCTCTATATCCCGCTTCTCTTCTCAGCCATTAATATGCGGTATCCGCTCTCTCTGGCGAGAACAGTGAAGTTTCCGAAAACCTCATTAAATATCCTCGCGAACCTCGCCCTTCCAATCTTTGACCTAACTACCATCTGGAGCGTTGCGCCATCACGCATATATTTCGGCGCCTCGGCTATTATGGCTTCTACAGTTGTCAGCCCAGCGCTTATGGGCGGATTAGAAAGTATGCAGTCAAAGAGCATGCCCTTAACTGGCTCATATAGATTTCCACATCTAACCTCAGCATTATCTATGTTGTTAATCTTGATGTTGCGTTTTGCGAGTTTAACAGCCCTCCTATTCACATCGACCATGATAACATGGAGTTTCGGGTTCGTGGCGGCTGCAACAATTCCAATGGCTCCGTAGCCGCATCCAATATCTAGCGCATAGCCCTCCTCAGGTAAAACCATATGCTCTATCAGGACTTTTGTGCCTAAATCTATGCGCCTCTTGGAGAATACTCCGGCCGCCGTCATGAACTGGAAATCTCTTCCACGTAAGTATGCGCGTATCAATCTAAACTCTGGCTTAGACTTTGGCTTCTGTATAAAGTAATGTTCCACACTACCATTACTGTTGAGCATGGCTTATCCCATTACTAAGTATGAAGAGTAGGGGAATTAGCGGTTCTTCCTACTCTTTTATCGCTCCTAAGATTAACGCTAGCAGCGCCATTCTGGTAACCAGCCCATTCTCAACCTGCTGGAAGTATCTTGCGAATGGTGTTGAATCAACCTCAACCGCTATCTCGTCAACCCTTGGAAGCGGATGCAGTATTATTAGGTCGCTCCTAGCCCTTCTTAAGACATTGAGGTCAACTTTATATGAGCCCCTAACCTTAGCGTATTCAGCTAGGTCCGGGAAGCGCTCCTTCTGGATTCGCGTAACATATAGGACGTCGACTTCAGGAAGAACCTCTTCGATACTTGAGTACTCGTAGACTTCTATGCGGTTTTTGATATCCTCAAGAACCTCCCTACGCATCTTTAGTAGGTCCGGTGAGACTAGGAATAACCTAACCTTGTAGAGTGATAATGCGTAGGCGAGTGAGTGAACAGTCCTCCCATATCTTAAATCGCCCATCAAGGCCACTGTTAACCCATCAATCCGCCCCTTCTCCTTAAGAATCGTGTATAGGTCCAGGAGGGCTTGTGTGGGATGCTCCTCGGCCCCGGAGCCAGCATTTATAACAGGAGCCCTCGCATACTCAGCTGCAAACCGCGCTGCACCCTCAGATGGGTGGCGCAGAACTATCACGTCAGCGTACTTCTCGACTACGCGGACTGTGTCAACTAGGCTCTCGCCCTTCTTAACGGATGAGATTTCAGGCTCACTAAAACCTATAACTGAGCCACCAAGCTTATACATAGCAGCCTCAAAGCTTAGCCTAGTCCTCGTGCTAGGCTCAAAGAATAATGTAGCCATTATCCTCCCCCTAAGAATGTCAGAGCCGGACTTTGCCAGCGGAGCCATCTCACCAGCAATCCTCAATATATAATCGATTTCATCCCTCGTAAAGTCCTTTATCGATATGACATCCCTACCAACAAAATCGGCAGCGCCAACCATCTAAAACACACCCCTAAAGCAATGATAACAAAATAAAAAATTTAAGCTCTTCCTCCACCATCCGCCTAAAACCTCATCACCTATAATTAATATGGAGCGGCCATTTAGGGGAATAAATTTATATGGAAGAAATATCAATTTTGATATCAATGGTGATACTCTTGTTTGGAGAACACCATCACCACCCTGAGGAAAGAGGCTGCGGCCCGCCGCATCCACCACATATAGCCTGGAGGAATATAAGGAGGCATATGGCCTGTGTTCCTAAGGGTTTTCTGAGATATCATGTTTTGAGGCTGCTTAAAGAGAAGCCCATGTCTGGCTCTGAGATAATGGATGCTATTGAGAGGGAGACCCATGGCTTCTGGAAGCCAAGCCCTGGCTCCATATATCCGCTGTTGGCGTGGCTTCAGGACAATGGCTACATTAAGGAGGTTCCAAGTGAGGAGGGTGGTGTGAGACGCTATACTATAACAGAGCAGGGACTAAAGCTCCTTGAGGAGCAGGCTAAGATGCGTGAGAAGATTCATAAAATGGCTCTCTTCGCTCCAAGGTTCATTTGGCTTGCTCCACCACCAATGAAGGGTGCTAGAGAGGTTAGGGACTCATTTGAGCGCATCATTAGGGCTTTCATAGACTTGAGGGAGACCCTTGAGGAACGCTTCAGTGAGCAGGTGCTTAAGGAGGCTGCTGAAATTCTGAATAGTGCGGCTGAGAGGATTGAGGCCCTAACAAGGAGGGTTAAGGAGGAGAGGAGCTAATCGTAGGTGGATGTTTGGGTTCTCAATCAGCATTAGCTGCCCTCTTTTTTCTCTCTAGATTTTTTGTGGTATATGAATAAGGCATTAATATTTCTTTAGTTGAAGGAGTTATGCTTGAGGCCGGCTTTCATATGGGGAAGAGGACTCTTCTTATGATGACACACTCGGCTGGATTTAGGCATGATTATCTGCCAACGGCGATTGATGTTGTGAAGAGGTTGGGCGTTGAGTCTGGATTGTTCGATGTCGTTGCAACCGAAGATTGTAGTCTACTATCTAGTGAGAGCCTGAGTAGGTTTGATGCGGTATTATTTGCAACAAGCGGTGAGCTCCCAATGACAGATGAGCAAAAGGCTGATTTCATAAATGCCATTAAGGGCGGGAAGGGGTTTATTGGAGTACATAATGCAGCCGACACATTCTATAGGTTTCCGGAGTATGGTAGGATGCTGGGAGGATACTTCCATAGCCACCCATGGACTCAGGAGGTCACGGTTATAGTTGAGGATAGAGGTCACCCAGCCACTAGGCATCTGCCAGAAAAATTTAGGGTTAAGGAGGAGGTCTATACATTTAGGGATTGGTCTAGGGATGAAACACGCGTCTTAATAAGCCTAGACGGCAGCTCGGTTGATTTGAGTAAAGGGACTAGGTCTGATAATGATTATGCGCTCTGCTGGTGCCACAGTTACGGTGAGGGCAGAGTATTCTATACGGCGTTCGGGCACTTTAAGGAGCTCTGGGCTGAAGGGTGGTTTCAAACACATCTCTTAAATGGTATATTGTGGGCGATGAAGGTTCTCTAAGCAATCGATTTTTCACATTATATTCACCATCTTATCTTCAAATGCTCAGATAGCTTCGCCTTAAGTATCTCTATCAGCTCCGGGTCATTTCTGGGATATATATCCGGAATATTTAGGACTATCACTTTATTCGCGGCATCCGGCTTCAAAGCCAATATAGCCTCCCTATGATGACCCTCCATCACGAATATGAGGTCGGCCCAATCGATAAGCTCCTCAGATATTCTCCTCCTAGCATTAAACCATATCCCAGCGGATTTAACATCAAACCCACCAACACTTTTAAGTAGGGTCTCAGCCGTGGGGCTCCTATCGATATTCGCTGTGCAAACGAATAGGATTCGCCTCGGCTCCCCGGAGGCTTCCGCTTTACCCAATCTTGCCACCAGCCTGCTTCCACAACCATTAATACCCGTTCTTCTCGAGTCTACGTTTTATGGCATCCCATAGTGGGCTCTCAACGAACTCTGAGAAGGATATCTTCTCATTCCTACCTATCCTATTCTTCATCTCCTCATACCATAGGATATTGAGTTTTTTATTAGGTTTTCTGAGAGCGAGAGGGACTTAGACCTCTTCCTCTGAACTGGCAAGGGCATCACCCATCAAGCTTACCGCCTATCTTAACTTAACCTCAGCCGGCTGGCGCCTACTATAATATGGCGGCTCATGATTTGAGCAAACATATAATGTGCCAGCCGAGCCCACACTCCCCTCAGCCAATCCAAGCGGGTCAAATTCAACGCCATTCTCACTCCCATAAACCCTCGGAGATAAATCCGGAGTGTATGGTTTCATTATTGCCCCACATAAGGGGTATGTGGCGGCAACAATATCACCGACCATAAAATCCCGCTTAAAGCCGTCAGCTCCGTTCCAGTGCTTATCAACGTCGCCGCAGTTTCAATCAAAACCTCATTCTCAGAGGGCTTCCCAACATCAAATCTTTCAATATCAACCTTATTAGGCATTGGAAAAATAATTCTAAATCCCTCCATAAGCCCACACTTCCAAATTGAGTCCTCAGGAAAGCCCCATATATATTTATATTTTTAGAGCGCCAAAAATTCCATTTAGGGAATACTTATGAGCGTAAATACCGCCCTACGAGAGATAGAGGCTATAGAGAGACTTATCGGACCATACGAGTTCTTCTCATACGAGGCTAAAATGGTCCTCACAACCCTAAGAAATTTGAGAGAAGCCCTAAACAAAATGGACAGGGAGAGAATAAAGCAGATACTTAACGAGATGTCAAATATCGAGGTAGCCGCAGCACCCTATAGAGGATATGGGTTTGTGGAGGAGGCACTTGAACACGCTAAAAAGCTATCTGGTGAGCTAAAAAAGATTCTAGGTGAATAAAGGTTTTCTAAAATCACCTCTTAATTTTTTATAAATTTGATAAATTTTAAAGAATCCGTTAATCTTGATGGCTTATTACACATCACGGTTAGGGAGATAATCGCCACCGGAAATATCTTCTGGGAAAAGATAGAGCCAAAACATCTAGAAGACTTAAAGATACTGCCGCTAACAAGCATAGGCCTAATAAAACGTGACATATACGGTAATGTTGAGGGCTACGTACAGTCGCCTGAATATGGCGGAAAACCCTCCGCCGGAAAGAATTATACATTTTAGGTGGAACCCAGTTGATGGCGAACCCTTCGGAACTGGCATATTGCGACCACTTCCTGAGAGGATGAATATTGGTGGCGAGGTTAGAATGAGCTTTCTGGAATGAAAGCGCGAATAGAAAGGATGTTACCGGAAATCTTTGAGAAATACACTGGTCCAGATGAGCTATGGATATTTGAGGGCGTAAGCGACGAGCAGCTCGCCGAATACCAAAGGTTGATAAGGTCTAAGCCTAAGTCGGGAGCACGCTTCGTTCATAATCGGAATGCTGATGTGAAAACCGTTCAAATAGACCCGCGAGTCCAATTTAAAGCATACCTAGAGCATATAATCAACCAATTTTATTTGGGTGGGCAGACACCACTCCCAAAACTCTTCACAACACTGGGCTTCACGGAGGCTTCTGCAAGAGCCGCTCTGGAGATAGCTGAACGGAAGATTATAGCGCTACAGCGTTTCATAAAGAGGATTATCGAGAGAGAAGTCTTCGTACCGTTAATAGAGCAGGCTGGATTAGATGCCAAGAAAGCCGGTTGCCGACTAAATTGGGTATACCTAAAAGACCAAAGATAAACGTTTCAGACCTAATTAGGGCCGCGGAGCTAAAGCTAATAACCTTTGAGGAATTTAGGGATATAATGCGAGAGATGGGCTGGCAACTTAAGAGATAGAAAATATCAGTAGCCACTTAACCCAACCCCTTAATTTTCTTTATCAGCCAAACCATCTTTTTCGCAAAGTTCCTCGCAGTTCTCAAGCCCTCCTCATCCCTTAGAACATCGCCCTTCTCCCTTCCAAACGCTATATTCCAGTAAGTTGAGCCTGGAACAATCATGCCCTGCTGGAGGAAGAAGAATAGTAATTGCGCCAGCGTGAAGTTTTGGCCAGCCCTCCTAGCTACGACGAGTGGCCCACCAACTTTATTCTCGAATATGCGCCCCCGAACCCCAGAGATGAAACCCGCCCTATCAATTAAAGCCATTATCTGCGGTGTTGCCGACCCGAAATAGACTGGTGAAGCCAGTATTATCCCATCAGCCCTAACCATCTTTTCAAAAATCTCCTGAAAATCATCTTTTATATGGCATTCACCAGTCTGCCTACATGAGAGGCATGCATCGCATGGTTTAATCTCTTTATCAGCCAATCTTATAAGTTCTGTTTGGGCTCCATCCTCTGCGGCGGCCCTTAACGCCTCTGAGAGAAGAATTTCAGTATTACCGTTAACTCTTGGGCTGCCAACAACACCAACTATGTAAATCACTCCAATCACCGAACTCAAGGTTCTCGTCAAATCGGCTTATAAGCTTACTCTCTTTTTGGAGCCCTAAAGATATAGCAGAGCGTTGTTCCACCGGATTTAACCTCATGTATTAGTGTCCAATCTCTAATCTCCTGTGGAAAGCCATATCTTTGGGTGTAAATGCTTGGAAAGACCGCGTAATCCGCCTCACTAAGCCTATTCAAGTCCACTATCCTAAATCTCATTTCACCCTTCCTATTCAACTCAATTTGTAGGAGGCTTGTGCTATATGCAGCCGCGATTATAGCGTTCTTATCACAATTGTTAATTAAATATTCGGCAGCGTCCTCAAAGCCAGTATCTATAATTAGAAGGGCTTTGTCAGCTCTCCCCACGAGCTCACTAGAGTATCCGCACGGTGAGGCCCAGCATGAAGCCAATCCGATTAGGCTCTCTAAAACGGTTAAGGATGCTAGGATGATAGATATGATAGTTTTTTCGCCCAGCTTGAATTCAGTAATCTTACCTCCCACCTCTTTAAGAAAATCAGTCGCGAAGAGCGAAGCCAATAATATGATGGCTGGTTCGAGAAAAACCACATAATGGTCCCCTATTAGTATGCGGAATGTCAGCATTGTTAGGAGCCCCCCAATAAGCCAGGAGAGAACGCTTATGTGACCTTCCCTAAGGGTTTGTCTCCTAACGATTTTAACCAGCATGTAGATGAGGGAGAGCATGCCTAGGGCAAATACTAAGATTGGCGTCTTAACGAAAAGTATGAATATTGTAGCCCACTGGGGGACGTGAATGTAAACCCTCCCCGCATAGAATGTTGCGTGCCCAGACTCCATATGCCTGGCATGAAAGCCTAAAACCCAAAAAGCCCTATTTATAGTGTCCCGCCAAAGCCAAGGCCATGTTAAGAAGAATGTAAGAGCCGCTATTATCGATATTAATAGAAACTGCAGCGCAATCATTCGTAAACCTTTCACCCCCTCTCTCGACTCTCCAACCAGCATTTTGAGGAGGAGGTATAGGGCTATTCCCGGAAAGACGGCTATTGCCGTTCCCTTTGAGCCTAATGCTAAACCAGAGAATATTCCGACAAGCACTAAATGCCTATTAATGCCCTTCACTAATGGGAGCAGTAGGAATGTTAGTGTTAGGAAGAAGGCTGCAAATATATCTAATATGGCGAGCGTTGAATAATATATGAGCCATGGGGAGAATGCTGCAAGAAGAGCCCCTAAAAGAGCCGTATCCTCACCATAATGTCTTCTACCAACTAGATAGATGAAGATGCAAATCAATGTTCCAGCAGTGACTGGTGCTAGGCGGGCTGCAAAATACATGTTATGGACGTTTTCTCCCCCAAGTAAGGGCGCAAAAATGTAGGATGAAGCCCCTATCAGAAGCTTTGCTATTGGCGGATGCTCCGCATTCAATTGCCAAACTTCGGCGCCAAAGTTAAGGCTGAGGAGGCCTTGAATATAAAGCCTGCCAGCGCTAACATATAATGGCTCATCAGTCATGATGCTGGTCTCGTCGATTAGAAGGAAGCGTGGAATGAAGGCTGCTAAAAACACTAGGACGCTTAATAAGCCGACTCGAATAATCCCACGATACTCTATTGATGGAAATTGGCGGTTAATTTTCGCCAGAGACCTCCAAAATTCTATGGGATACTCCTCATATCTTCTTAAGGTGTATTCTTCACATGCTAGCGTATGACGACCCTCCGGCAGCTCCCTAAGAACTAAACTCCTTAGTCTATCTGACCTAAAAAAGTCTCTTGACGACCACTCTGCTCTACATGCCTTGCACCTAACTACACCCTTCAGCACACTTACAGTTTCATAGCCAATGTTTGAACCGCATATAGGACATCTCGGTAGCGCATCGGCCATCATCTTTATTATGTGCCTTTTATTTGCCATGAGAGACCACCTCAGCCGGCTCTTCGGTCAAACCGCGGATAATTATAGGACCATCATAGCCTTTAATTTTGACATACAATCTCTACAGAATTTTGACGTTTTCATATCAGTCATGCCTATATGTAGTGAGAAGTGCATAACGCAGACCGGATTTCCACAATGTCTTAAGCCCAGCATATGGCCTATCTCGTGAACCGCCTCCTTAACAGCTCTCTCCATGAAGAGCTGTCTATTAGGCTCCTCACCATAAAATTCTGGTCTAAGTCTAAAGAGCGATATTATTGCAGCCTTGCCCGGACATTGTGCTTCGCCAAAGATGAAGTTCATTCCCGGAGTGTAAATGTCAATATCAGCAACCCCTAACACTATACATGGTTCTCCAGCTTCTCTCTCTAAGCTTAAGGCGAACTTTAACACTTCATTTAAAATCGGCTCTGAAATATACTGTTGCCTAACACGATTATATGAGCCACTTGGCACCTCTATTATATGCTCGCTTATCACACAGAATCCCCTATAAAACGTCTCCTCTAAACCCTTCCTAATAAACTCCAAAACTTCCTCCTCGACATTGCCAACCCGAACCACGTAGACTTTCATCTCTCTCAGACCTAGATTCTGAATACTTCACCGGGCTCAGGAGCCCTAGCCTCCAACCCAACTTCCTCCTCAATCCATTTAGCAAATTTTTCGCAGTTTCCATTAGCACCATGAATTGTGAACACCTTCGGTTTACCCTTAAGAGACCTAATTGTCTCCTTAAGCTCGCTCGCTCCACAATGGGATGAGAAATCGAAAAAGCCCACTTTAGCCTTAATCTTACGAATCTTTCCATCTATGACGCATCTGCCAGTCTCCATAAGCTCACGCCCCGGTGTTCCCGGAATCTGATACCCAACAAGGAAGATGGCATTTCTAGACTTTTTCCCAACAATCTGAATATAATATGTTGCTGGACCACCCTTAAGCATGCCAGCTGGTGCAATGATAACACCAGGCCTCTTTGCAGCCCTCTTCCTCTCCTTCCAATCCTCAACCCAACCAACCATATGAATGGCATCTATGAAGAGCCTCGGGTCTTTAAGAAATTCTAAGTGGTTCATCATTATTCTGCTAGCCTCACGCGCCATACCATCTATCACAACAGAATATTCAAAATGATGAGCTGCTAGGACGCATGCAATCTCCTGTGCGCGCCCAACGCTAAATGCTGGAACTAGAACTGTGCCACCAGACTCCACAACATCCGTGACCTCATTAACGAATTTTTCCTCAAGTATTCCGCGCTGGGTATGGTCTTCATCGGCATATGTGCTTTCTATTATAACAGCATCAAGCTCCCCGTAGTTCTGGTCGGCTTTTGGAAGAAGTCTCGTCTCTATAGTATTGAAGTCGCTTGTATATAATAGGCGTTTACCCTCAGCCTCAACAATCACGGAGGCCCCACCTGGAAGATGGCCAGAATTAAGCAGCTCAAACTTTATGTCTCCAACCCTAACTTCTTCCCTATAATCTACGCTTCTATGACTCCTAACCATAGCATTAAGCTCTATATACTCATATGGTAAGTAGTAGCTTGACAAATGAATGAAATCCTTTATTAATAGACTCGTTAATTCAAGGTTTAGTCGCGTTCCATAGACAGGTTTAGGCTCACTTATATGGAATATCGGTATCGCCCCGGAATGGTCTAGGTGGCTATGTGTTGCAACTATTGCATTAACCTCTTTAGGTGGAACATGCATCGGAAAACCAGGCGTATGATTAAGCATAACTCCATAATCAAGTAGAACCTGAGTTTTACCAGTTTTAATAGCTATAGCAGCCCTACCAACCTCTCTGGCTCCGCCTAAAAATCTAATCTCCAACGATCTGTCTCCACCGTTCACTCTCTCATAGACTCTTTACATGCTTCGCCAATTATAACCTTATAATTGTTCGAGCATCAATATTAACTTTTTAGTTTAATAAGGCTATAGGGCTAGAGTTAAAGTCGGCTTAACAGATTTATCAGCGCATATCCTTGCCACACTCTCACTCCAGGAGCCGCATTCCACTAAAAAAACAATTAAAGTATATGGGGCATTAGCGATGTAGTCAAGGATTCTTTGAGCGATATACTCTATTGTCTCATCATCCGGTGGGTAAGCATATTCATATTGGTATAGTGGGTAGGTTTCAGCGAGCTCTAGGGGTATGATGCCGAATGGAGGCGAATAAAAGCAGATATGGGCTTCATTCAAATTGAGATTCAACCTTTTGCATACTATAGAGGCAATCCTCTTAAGACGTTTACGCCTTCTGTTCTCTTTATTTTCTGAGTCCGGTATTAAGAGTAGTATTTTAGCCCACTCTGGAGGCGTATATCGCTCCATCAGCCGCTTTGAGTGTCGTATTACCTCAGGTCTTGCCAAATCGATTGAGCTGAAGAAGAAGAGACCTCTCCTCTTAATGTTTGGACTAAGTCTCTCCATGTACTCACTGTATCTTTTTAATCTCTTCAATGCCTGGAGGAGCGATGGATGACTATGAGCTCTCATCTCCATATACTCCCAAAGACGCCCCTCACATATCGCCTGCTTAATCCTTCTAATCTCAGAGAAGCATACGTAAAGGTTATGCCTGCTCAGCTCCCTCTCCCTCTCCTCCCTTGGCATCTCTCTAAGCTCCTTAAGCCCGCGTCTAGCGCATACCGGGCATGAGCATGGAAGATAATCCAGCTCTTCAAGGCGCATCGTTCCATAATCAGTTAAGTATCTGCCCTCTCGCGCAAAGATTGAGTATGCTGCCGAATCAAATAAATCGCATCCCAATGCCACGATGAGAGAGAACATAAATGGATGGCCTGCGCCGAAGAGATGGAAGGGGCGGTTTATTGGAACATTCATTTTGGCAGCAAATATCATGTCAACAAGCGTACTGAAGAGATATTGCTCCATAACTGGAGTTGGGCTGCCAAGAGCGTGAATATCAAACTGAAGCTCGCTCATTTCTTTGGCAGAAAAGATAACAAGGTCTGTATAGCAGCCGCCCTGTATCGGACCAACCCATGCTATATCTGTTCGTTGTCTTAACCCCTCCAGCTCTCTGGCCCTCCTTAAAGTCTCCTCAACGGTATATCTTGCATGCTCCGGGGTAACGTTCCAGCCAGTTGGCACATCGAGTATGGTCGCTATATCGGAATTTATCTCCTCCTGATACTTTATCATCTCCTCATTTGTTGCCTCTATTCCACCATAAGCCAGAATCTGATACGCCCCCGAATCAGTCATCACAACTCCGGGAAAACCAAGTATCTGATGAATACCCCTTCTCACAGCCTCCTCGCCAAAATGTCTCCTAACAATATACGCGTTTGTTATCAGGATTCTACAACTAAAATCCGTCCACAAATCCTTCGGCGCAACAGATTCCTTAATTGGATTCACAACCGGTAAGAATACTGGCGTCTCAACGGTTCCACTTTTAGTTTTAAGTCTTCCAATCCTAGCCATGATATCTCTATCCCTAATTTCAAACTCAATCATAGTCATCACCATGATGTTTAATTACATCTACAGCAATAGTTATTTGCTGTCTTATTTATTGGAGTGTGAAGAGTTTGGTATGCGAGATAAAAATGTATGAGAGGCCAAATTTAAATAATCCCATCCTTATTGAGGGGCTTCCAGGCATAGGTCTCGTCGCAAATATAACTGTTGCATACCTCATAAAAAAGTTGAATGCAAAATTATTCTGCGAGATTAAGTCATCGTATTTCCATGATGCGGCCATAACCGATAAGATGGGCTCGCTTAAGCATCCATCTAACCATCTCTATTATTATAAGGCATCCGGCAGAGAGGAGGGAGAGGTCTCCGACTTGATACTCCTCTATGGAAATACCCAAGCCCTAACACAGCGAGGACAATACGAGCTATGCGGATGTATACTAGACATAGCTGAGAATCTAGGATGCAAACTCGTCATAACGCTCGGAGGCTATAGACCCGGAAAACCTGTGACAAAACCAAAATTATACTTCGCAGCCTCAGACCATGAAACAGCTAAAATGGCTAAGGATTTAGGGGCTGAAGCGCTTAAGATTAATATTTTCGGGGTGGCGGGTTTACTTATAGGTATGTGTAGGCTGCGTGGAATTAAGGGCTTATGTCTACTCTCCGAGACTCCCGGAAACTACCCTGATAAAGATGCTGCCATTGAACTTTTAAAAGCCCTATCACGAATTCTTAAAGTTAAGATGGATTTAAGCGATATGGGCGACCCAATGGAACTCATAAGCGTTATGGCACCGTTCGACTTTGGGGCACTATGGGGAGAGAGAAAGGAGAAAACTAGACCAGAATGGCTCATTTAAAAGGCGTAAATGAGACTTTACGCTAAGAAAACATGTCGCTCTAGGGTTTCCTCTAGTAACACCCTACCCTCCTTTAGTCTCCTGCAGGAACTGTTGATAAACTCTCTGAACCCTCTCGGCTGCAGGCCCTGTTCCTTCAACAACACCATCCTGCGTCACTTTGATTTTATCCATAACCCATATGAAACCCTCTTTTTCATAGAGCTTAACCATTTTTGGGAAGACCCTCTCTAGCCTCTCAGCTAAACCCTTAAGGTCAAAGGGCTTCTCGGCCGACAGAATCTCAGCAACCCTACTTCCACTAAGCACAATCTTAGGTATTATCTGCCCCTTATCATCCCTCGCATCAGACAAGCATAAGCTCAAGCTCCTCGGATCTATTCCTGTAAGCGTTCCAGTATATGTTTTTCCATCAATTGTTGTGACACTAACGGTTCTATCGATAAATGACGATATTTCAGTTACAAATCTTCTCTCTGCTACTGACATACTCTACTACCACTCACCTTTTCCTTAAAAAGTATTTACTATTCGGATTTATTACTTTATTGTAGATTTCCCAGACTTTTACGCTTAATCTGCTGCTCTAGTATGAGAATAGTGTCCGGTGGAACATCCTCATAAACAACCACATTTGGACCTATCCAGCTGTTTGGACCCACTGTTACACCCGGCATGAATAAGGCTCCGACACCAGTCATAACTCTATCACCCATTATTACGCCAATCTTTGTCCTGCCAGTATCGACAACCTCGCCCTTAACTCTCATTTTAATAGTTTTCCTATCGAATCTGAGGTTTGCTGAGATGAAACCGGCTCCTAAATTGCATCCCTCACCTATTATGCTGTCCCCAATATAGGATAAATGGCCCACATGAACATTATCCATTAGTATACTATTCTTTATTTCACAGGCGTTTCCAACCCTAACATTTCTACCTATGCTTGTGTATGGGCGTATGTAACAGTTTGGGCCAATATCACTCCCATCACCGATGTAAGCTGGCCCCTCAATATATGAGCCGGAGCGAATTAAAGCGCCCTTGCCCACAAAAACCCGCCCCCTGATATGGGCGCCATCCTCAATGGACCCCAATATGCTCGGCTCAACCGATTTGAGAACACGCATGTTAGCGTCAAATATATCCCATGGTCTCCCAATATCCAGCCAACACCCACTTGGAAGCTTTGAGACTAGAACATTCTCCCCATCTTTAATGAGCAGTCTGATTGAATCGGTTATCTCCAGCTCGCCCCTTTCCGAAGGTTTGGTCTTCCTTATAAAATCAAATATCTCAGTTGAGAATATATATATACCAGCGTTAACAAGATTATCGGCTGGATGCATCTCTAATTGGGGTTTCTCAAGAATATCAACTAACCACTTGCCCTCAACTTTTAAGACACCATAATTCTCGGGCCGCTCAACCCCAACTCCCGCCAATGTTGCAATAGGCCTATCTCTTTCATGTTCATGCGCATCCATCACAGACCTTATAGCCTCAGCGGACACCAGCAAGTCACCATTGATGGCCAGAAATTCTCTTTCACCAATATACTCTTCTGCCGCGGCCACAGCGTTAGCTGTGCCCAAAACTCTCTCCTGATGTATATAATCAATTTTAACGCCAAATTTTGAGCCGTCACCAAAATACCCTTTAATAATCTCAGCCTTGTAATTCACAACTGCCAAAATATCATTTATGCCAGCTATCTTGAGCGCGTTTATAAGATGCTCTAAAATTGGTCTTCCCCCAACCGGTATCATATGCTTCGGACGAGTAAAAGTTAATGGTCTGAGCCTTTGGCCTTCACCAGCAGCCAACACAACAGCCTTCATTTACGCCATCATTCTCCATCAAATAATTGCCAAAAATAAGGATAAGCAATGAAAAATAATAAAATTTGTGAATTACAAAGAAATTTCATAGTGATTTAATCTTAGATATATTTAGGGTTAATTTGGCGAGCATAAATCCAAAATCTCTGCACATCTCCCTATCCTCTTCACTCTCTGGTGCTCCGACAATAGCTAACCCATAATGTTTATCCTCAGGATTACCCTTAACGATCATTCCATGAATAAGCATGGCTTTAATTATTGATAGAATTGTCGTTTCAGCACCAGTGGCCGTTCCACCAGATGTTGTAAATGCAGCGCCAACCTTCCCCTCAAGCTTACCATGTATCTCAACGCTTCTATCGATCAAGTCTTTCACTTTAGCGCTCATTCCACCATAATATGTTGGTGAACCGATAATTATTCCATCAGCGTTCAATAGGTCGTTTAACGTTGCCTCCTCAACCCTCTTAACTATACAGTTTATGCCATTAACTCTTCTAGCGCCCTCAGCAATTAGGAACGCAGCTTTCTCGGTGTTCCCTGTCCTCGAGTCATAAATTATGAGTAGATTCACCATGAGTGGTCACCCCTAATATTAATTATCTGGGCGGGGTAATAAGTCTTTGTAGATAAAACGTGTTGATGATGGATATGAAGAAGATTATTCTCGACACGGATATTGGAACAGATGTTGATGATGCCTTGGCATTAGCACTCGCCATAAAGTCTAGGAAAGATATAGAGTTGAGAGCCGTGACTACTGTTCACGGGAATGTTAATTTAAGGGCTAAAATAGCTAAGAAGATACTTAAAATTTCCGGGTTAGAATATATTCCCGTAGCTGCCGAGATAGCCCAGCCATTAATGAGGGATAGGCCGACTCTAGGGTTCCACTCGACGTGACACTAAAAGTCTACATTGAGAGAAAAGACCTAAATAAGATCTCAATGGTTGGATCTCCTTTAACGGACGCGATAGTCTTAATGGTTGAAGAATACCTGAGTATTGTGAACAGGGATTATACTTGGCTCCACGACCCATTAGCATTAGCCGTCTCAATAGACCCAAGCCTAGTGAAAATGATGGATATTAGGATACTTGTGGAGACCAGAGGAGAATATACGACTGGACAAACGGTGGCTTTGCCAGCTAAACCGTTTGCCAGCTAAACCGGGAGAGAGCAGTGTGAGAGTATGCGTAGACGTAGCCGTCGATAAATTTAAGGATTTTTTCATAAGTAGGATTTGCGAAAAATAGTCATAGATACAATCTTGCAGATTAGAAACCTATTAGGAGCTGCTAAATAATAAGGCTGCGCATATAAATCATAAGAGAGCTATTTCAGGCTCCATCCCGCAACATATTTCAAGGCGGTTAAGAAGCGTGGTCGGAAGCTGAAAAATTTCATGAATTAGAGCGATTAAGTGCATACCCGCAACCCTTAAATTCTCAGTAAAGCACTCTTTCTTTTTAAACGGAGGATACAAAATTGAGGGTAATCTGCTTCTTATCTCCCTATGGGAACCGCATTGGAGTTTGGGTGAATGATGAAGTAATCGATATGACCGAGAGTTGTGAGGATCCCATTCAATCCTTTCTGGACTTAGCATCTAAGGCAAGTGAGGCTGGTAAGTCCATTGATGGCTTCCTTAAAGATCTTATTGAGCAGAGGGGCGAGGAGCTCCCAATTTATCCATATAGGAAGATTGAAAGGTGTGAGGACAATTTTCGGCTTTTGATTCCAATAGTTCCTCCGGAAGTTTGGGGTTGTGGGGTAACATACAAGCGGAGTAAAGATGCTAGGGAAAGAGAAACTAGCGTGAAAGGACTATATGACCTAGTTTATGAAGCCGTTAGACCGGAAATCTTCTTTAAGGCTACAGCTCACCGCTGCGTGGGACCTGGGGAGGAAATAGGCATAAGGGGTGATTCAAAGCGGAGCATACCGGAAGCAGAGCTAGCGTTTATCCTAGGGTTTAATCAGGAAATCCTCGGCTTTACAGCCGGAAACGATATCTCCTCAAGCGATATAGAGGGCGAGAACCCACTTTATCTTCCACAGGCAAAGATATTTAACAGGTGCTGCGCCCTAGGCCCGTCAATTCTAACCGTTGAGGAGGCTGGAAAAGAACCTAGACTGCATATAGAATGCAGGGTTTTCAGGTCCGGGAACATAGTCTTTGAAGGTTCAACGAGCACTTCAGAGATGAGGCGGAGCATTGAGGAGCTTAGGTCATACCTCTGCAGATATAATCCTGTTCCACCGGGCTCCGTATGTTTAACCGGAACCGGAATAATTCCTCCAGATGATTTCTGCTTAAGGGATGGAGACATAGTTGAAATCACAATTGAAAAGATTGGGACCCTAAGAAACCCCGTTAAACGTCTTTAACCTACTAGAGCCTTCTATGCTTAAAAGATATGGGGAAATGAGGAAATCGAAGAAGTAAGGAGGAGACTATAACTTCAAAAAATGCTGGGCAAACGGGCAGTTTCCATTATACTCAAGATGTCCGGTTTAGATATCTATCTGCTGACTGAAAAACGAGTCTCGGAAGAATCCACAGTCTGGCCGCCTCTCCTCTGAGGGAATGTGAATCGAAAGATATAGTGGTCTTTGATGTTAGATTCAAGCAATTTTCCTTTTCTAGTCTAGCTAATAATCAGTGCCTCGCGTACTTATATGCTTCATTAGCTGCAATTATCGCTTGTCCGATAGCGGTTCCGATCTGTTTCACAGGGCATGCTGTTACATCCCCGGCGGCGAAGACCCCTGCAACATTAGTTTCCTGATTAGGGCCTATAATTATATAGCCTTGCTCATCAACATTTATTCCCGATGCTCTTGCAATTTCACTATTTGGGCTCTCGCCGACACATATGAAGACGCCATCAACAGCCAATTCGGTCTCCCTGCCAGTCTCATTGTTGAGGAGGGTCACGCTCCCAACCTTAGTGTCCCCGCTGATTCTTCTAACCTCAGTGTTCCATAATATCTCAATCCCACTCTCAACAAGCCTGTTAAAGTAAATTTTCTCAGCTCTTAGCTCCCTCCTTCTGTGAGCCAAGTAGACTTTTGATGCGATTTTAGACATGTATATGGCTGATGTGACAGCGGTGTTCCCGCCACCGACCACAAGAACCTTCAAGCCCTTAAAGAATGCACCGTCACATAGGGCGCAATAGCTTACTCCTCTACCCTCAAACTCCTCCTCTCCCGGAACGCCAAGCCTCCTATGCCTTGAACCGGATGCAATAATAATTGCACCAGCAAGGTACTCTGCCTTCTCGGTTACAACAATTTTGCCTTCATCCCTAAATTCAAGTCCATTAACACCTTCAAACTCATGAATATCAGCGCCAAACTTCAGACATTGCTTACTCATCCTCTCAGCTAGATCCCAGCCACTTATTCCCTCTGGGAAACCAGGGTAATTCTCTATCCAAGGTATTGTGAGAAGTTTTCCTCCAGCTTGCCCGGCATCTAGCACTAGCGTCTTGAGGCCGCTCCTGGCACCGTATATTCCGGCCGTTAACCCAGCGGCCCCAGCTCCAATAATTATTAGGTCCCATCTCTCCATAGCGCCCACCACAACCTAATCAGATTATTCTTTTGTTTTTCATTCATAAAGGCTATTAGGGTCGAATTAGGCTATCTAGATGTAGAGCTTGGTTGGTGATTAGGGTGGCTGGTAGAGAGATAAGGTTCGAATTTCTAGAGCACATGGCAGACGTTTACATAGCCGCTTACGGTGAAGACTTAAACGAAGCATTCGAGAATGCTGCACTTGCAATGTTTGAGACTATGACTAATACTATAGATGTTGAGCCGAAGATCGAAGAGAACATCGAGGTTGAGGGCGAGGATGAGCAGGCCTTACTTTACAACTGGCTTGAGGAACTTCTAGTGAGATTTGAAGTTGAGAACATGCTATACTCAAAATTTGAGGTCTTAAGTATAGAGAGAGGACCCGATGGAAGATTTAGGCTTAAGGCAAAGGCATACGGTGAATCCTTCAACCCAGATAAGCATAAGCAAAAGGTTGGAATAAAGGCGGTTACATATCATCGCATGGAGATTAAGAAAGAACAAAATAGCGTGGTAATAAAATTCATTCTCGACATATAATTATAAAGCCTTACATATATAGTTGCATATTAAAAATAGTTAAATCGCCTAACCAGAATCACTACATACTAGTGATGCAATCGATGAAGCTTAAAGAGATTGAAGATTTCTCCAAGGATTTGAAGATTATTAGCCAAACATTTAACGAAGTTGCTAATACAACAAAGGGTACAGCGGACACAATTAAACCCATAAAGAACTTAGTGGGCATCAGAAGAAGCGGGTCAAAATTGATTACTGCCGGAATAACATGTATAGCCCTTCCCGAACCCATTCTCTCGGATATCTTAGGATTAACATTAGTGGCGGCCGGAATAGTTATTAGCGGTAAAAGGGAAGCAACTGTTATTGACGTATTTAGAGAGACTAAACGATTAATGCGCGATTTACAGAGAATAAATAGTGACTTAGCACATTCAAAATATAGGCTAACACAGCCCAAATCACCGCTCATTTTAATCTAATTGAGCCCAAGACTGGAGCCCATTGACAATATATTGAATGGCTATCGCAGCTATTAGCAGGGCCATTACTCTAGCAATAATTATGGCTCCATTTCTTCCCAACACCTTATAAATTGGCTCAATATATCTAAGCGTTAGCCAAACGATTGAAAAAACAATCACCACGGAAACTATCGTCAATATTATCCCGAATTCTTGGAGATTCAAGATGGTTGTTGTTATAGCGCCGGGACCTACGAGAAGTGGAACAGCTATGGGAACAACGCCAACGCTTTCTGGTGTTAAGCGTGACTCCTCCCACCCACCCATTACCAAAATCCTAATGGCGATTATAAGTAGCAGTATTCCACCAGCAATCATGAAACTTTGTAATGTTATCCCAAACATGTTAAGTATCTCCCTTCCAGCTATAGCAAATAGTAGAAGAAGCATGAAGCCAGTCACAGTAGCTGTATGAAAAACCTTTCGTCTTTCTTCCCTCCCCAATCTCTCAGTTAAACCTATGAAAATCGGTATATTCCCAAATGGATCAACAATTATAAAAAGTGATATAACGCTTCTAGTTAAGGCATTAAGCACTAACAATAGATCTTCGAACATAATATATTCAAGTGGAAAAAGCAATATATAAATTTCGATCCCACTTTATTACCAGATAAGAGGGAACCGATAAAGATTTAACTGAAAAGTTAAATTTTAATAAATTTTAGAAAGCGGGGGTTGCCAAGCCAGGCCAAAGGCGCAGCCCTGAGGCGGCTGTCCCGTAGGGGTTCGTGGGTTCAAATCCCACCCCCCGCACCAAGAAATTTGCCGATTTTCCAAAATGGGGCTTAAAATTGGCTCTGTTATAGTAGTCCTGTTTTGGTTTGGGACCGTCCTATATGGCCTATTAAGAAGATTTTGAGGTATTGGTTTATGCCCATTCCAGTCTCTCGTGCTTTAGAGCGCATAATTGTTTTTTACTCCAATTGGTGATTGCAGGGATGACATCTTGGTAATGATTGTGCTTGCCGTAGGAATAGTGACAGGCGCTTTGATAGTGGGTTATCTTCAGGCAACCCTAACATCGCTAAGCAGCTTAAGTCAGAAAGGCAGCCGCAACAATTAACCAGGCGCTCGCAAACGTTTACACAGGCCTCAACCTTGCAACAATAGGCATAATATTTGCGGCTATGGCAATTTTAGGCATAGTCTTAGCCTTCTTCAGCCCGCCTTTAGGAGCCGAGCCATAAAACTTTCGTAGGCTTCGTTTCTCTACAAGCATGGCTTTAATTATTAAGAGGACAGTAAATCATCGACTAAGGAGATTTTAGGGAGAATTTCGAAGAAAATTGTTTGGTTAAATAATGGGTATATTTATGTTAAATAATTAATTATGAAATGAAGCACTAGCATATTTTTGTTTTTCTTCAGTTGACATTGTTCTCCATAAAAGCAGCTGTTTTCTAATGGCATCTATAAAGTTTCTATTGAGTCTAACCCAATCGTTTAATGTTCCAGTTAACCTCTTCGTAAATATTAGGAAGCGCCAGCGGCCTTCGTAAGGTTGAGAAATAATTATACTCTCCTGCGTTACTCCAGTCTCATATGGGAAAAGATGAACAAGCATTTTCACGCCTTTATATGGAGTCTCGTCTATTATCCCTTCCGTCACTTCCACGTTTTCCGTCCAGAAAACTGGAGCATTAGAGTCATAATGACCTTTAACAAACTCTTCCAGAAATTTTATTGCACTACTTGCTTCAACCTCGTCTTTAGCGAAAAATGGTAATGGTACATCCCATCTGTCACCTACAGGTTTTGTTGGAATTTTCCAAACACGTTCAAGACTAGGCGTTACCATCTTTGCTATGATGAGAGCAGGATATAAACTAGCTAAAAGTATCATTAACATTGAGAAACCAACGGCAATGAAGAGCGAGCTTGTTGTATATGTATAATAGATACTTAAACTTTGACCTGAAACTTTAAGGATTATATTTCCAAAGATGTATCCTAAGAAGCCGCCTAGTATCGCGTAAACTATATGCTCACTAATAAACATTATTACAGTATTTAGTGGAGAAGCACCAATAACAGAATATGTTGAAATTTCCCTCCTTCGTTCAACTATTGCTCCAAGCATCAGGTTTAGTATTGATAGCATACTTATTATAATTGTTGGTATCTGATACTCAAGACCGCTAATTCTAGTTACCATGATACTCTGGGGTATAAGAATTTTCCCATAATCATCAAGGCAGACGTATATATTTAGTCCATGATGGAATAAATCGAAGGCAACTCGACTTAATAATGTAGTATCTTCGGATCTTAAAACTATGCATCCTGTACGCGAACCCCAAATGTTTACAATAGTCCACCAAGGCAAAATAATAACCTCACCTGGTTCATAGTGTAGTTTCCACGCATCTACCGTCCCTAAAGCACGAATATCTGGAGGAAGGACACTTTTTCCGTCAAGATCTCTTATTAGGGACATTTCGTTGTCAGAGTATATCCCTATCACCCTATAGGGCATTTCTTGTATTTTAATTATAGAATCAATTGTTGCATTTAATTGCTCAGCTTGAGATGAACTCAAAATGCATACGTATTTATCACTCTCAATAAACCACCTTCCCTGAAAGCTTGGCAGTAAAGAGGTTAACCATGAATCTTGTGGTGAAAGACCTTGTAAACAGAATATCTTGATAGAGTTATTTTTATGAGATACTGTAAGGGCACCACCTTCAGTTGGATACCAAGGCCAATACCAAGCTCTTTTAGAAATTAAAAGATTATTGCCTGAATATTTGGCTGCGATATAATTCTCAATTAGATCTCCTAGCCAATGGGCTTCACGCTCTCCACCCCAGTTAGCATGATGAATAAGTATTCCTCTATAGGGTGTTATGGGCTCCTCTGGATAAAATTGTTGAAAACCAAAAATTGTTAATTGGAAAGTTGATGTTAATGCAACTAGTGCGCTAATTGAGACTATTATAGAGATTAATACTAGAGACGTTCTCATTTTTCTTCTTCTCATGTTTTCAATTCCTAAATGCCATGCCGATAATGAGAGTTCTATTTTACTGGTTTTAATCTCATGAGCCCCAAAAATCTTTACTTTAATATCCTTAATGAACTTTAATGCCTTCTCCACTATTAGAAAGATTATTGGAATTGATAGAATAATTGTGGAGGAAGCTAATATAAGTAACTCTGGATTCCCAGCTACACTAAATGATGGATGCACAAAAGTTAAAATAAAAGAGAAAAGTACTGCTAAAAGTATTACGCATAATACCCGCTTAGCACCTAATGTCTTAAACAGTAGTCTCTCGGTTAGATATACAAATGGTACAAGCAGAATAGCAAGATAAGGTGCGACAACAATTATATTCTCGATCTCATCTCTTTGATATAAATATACCCAGTATAAGTCTCTCCAAGCATCCATCGAGAAAGCGTATGCCTTGGAGTAATAGTAATTTTTTAGTGCTAATATAGCGTTCTCAAGAGCAGATATACCGTTCATGAAGCGCTGATAAGCATATGGATGAGTAACACGATACTTTTCAAGCGTAGAGAACCGCTCCTCAAGTATCCAACGTAAGTTTTCAGCGTAGCGGATATATGGAAGAGTTAAAATTGTCTGGCCTCTGCTAAATGTGCAGCCGGATCCAAGTCTATTATTTTTGCTTGCGTTAACTAAAATGGCGTAAGGCGGTCGGCCTCCAATTAAGATTTCAACTGGTTCTTGAGAGCCAAGAAAAATGGCAGCAAGTCCGAGGGCAGAATCATATATGACGGCATAGTGCTCTAGAGTTACATGAGTCCAGAAATTATTGACTGAAATTAGAGGATGAGGAAAACGATTATAAAGGTTTCTACTAACCCATTCACCTGGTCTATAATTGTCCGGTATTATAATGACACTTGAAATATTCTGCACTAGTAAAAAGCCAAGATAATAGTCTCCATATTTTCCTTCCCATATTTCATTAGCAAATGGGTATGAAATAAATTTGCGTTGACCAAGATCCGGACCGATCACAATATTTCCAGTCTCAGGGTCTATTGCATAAGCTTCAAAATAGATTTCATCATCTGATCCAACCCAAGCTCTAGTAGAAATGCGAACAGTATATGGGAAGCGAAAAGTGCCATCATTTCCAGAGAAGGTATAGAATCTGTAAAAAGTAGGGCCTGTTCCTTGAAAGTTGCTCCAACCAGAAGCCTTGTTTATACTATAGTACATTCGTGCGACAACAAGAAGATTGCCAACTGGTTTATACCAATTTGTTTCAGGATCCCAGACTGCTGTTTGACCCACGTAAGCCCCATTTCTCGGACATCGACCCTTTGGGTTACATTTACTAAGCGGGTTTTGTGTGAGCCATATTGGATCTTCTTCCTTGTAAACTGTTAACAATAGGGCATGAATGAATCTAGCTTGAACTTCCAGATTCTCAAAATTAATTCTATCATATATATCATAGGGAGTGAATATATATGGCCGGATGTCCAATGCTGTCATTATATTAAAGAAAGCTGGATTACAATAGTCAGGTGATCTCGCAGACCAAACATCAAAAGCATCAAGTTCTGTTATGTATGCCCGATTAGGCATTGGTTCATCAAAACCACCAGGTCCAGTTAATCTAGCTGTTACCCATGTTGTCCATGCCTGATATGGAGACAGACCTCTAGATAAGCGTACATCATTTATCTTCTTTTGAACGCTTTGCAGATATTGAGCAATTGGAACATAGACTTCAGTGTGACCTGCTTGTGGGTACGTCCATAAATATCCTATATTTGTAATATGAATTGCTTTTGAACCTGTAGATATGTCTAGATTTAGAATCATCCAAAGATTCTGACCTATTTTTGCATACTCTTCACTATCAGCCCAGCTTAAAGCCCCAGCAATTGTCTGATAATGTCCACCAAAAGCTATGAAAAGAATTGAAGCTTTAGGTTTGTTTTCAGAGAAGTATTTAGCTAGCTCTAAAAGTACCGCTATTCCACAAGCATCTTGAGCGCCTGGCGCTAAGTCAGGAGCAAAGGAGTAAGAATCATAGTATGAAGATAATCCAAATATTATGTTGGGATAATCCTTGCCTCTAACCAGACCTAAGATGTTATGTGAGATAACAGGTTCCCACCTTACGGTCGATTTAATTGTAACGTTTTCTCCAAGATGGCTAAGCAATAAATCTTTGTTCTCAGCGTAAAAACGTGGAAAATTAACCGGAAAGTTCTCTAAATATTTTGGATGTGTATAATGATGACCATAAGGAGAGAAAGCACGTTGAGGATCTTTAGCTGGCAGAAAAATTACCGCTTTCGCCCCTAACTTCATTGCATTAAGCCAGCGATAGTTAGACTCATAGTCCAGTATCACTATTGATCCTTCAACCTTTTGTGTATCAAAATCTTCAAGATAACCTTCGCCAGCATATATTAATCTTCCAAATATTCCTTCTTTAGGTGTTGTTGATGGGCATACAAGATTGGGCAATACAGGATAAATCTCTAAGATACTACCATCAGAAAAGGTAATGTTAGCTCCATAGCTTTTAGGTACCGGGACTGTAAAATTAAAGAAATGTACATCCTCAAGACCATACTCAACAAACTTGTTATAAATATATTGAGCTGCTAGGATGTTCCCCAAAGTACCTGTCGCCCTTGTCTTAATACCATAAATATCGTACATTTCCTTTGTCAAATAACGCAAATGTTCTTTTATCAGGCTCATATTTAGCGTCTCTTCTAATGTAACGTAATCTACCTGGTTTATAATGTCTGATGTAGATTCACATTTAGTCTCGAATTGGAAGGATGCAATAGAGTCTAAGGAAAAAATCAATAACATAAGAAGCGCTATTACCGAAGATTTAATCGCATCATTCATGTCCATCACCTTTATGATTAATTAACTCTTTTTTAATCATATGTTTTGTCACCAGGGTAGACCGCTTATGGATGCATCAATCAGCATTAAAGACACACCAACAGCGATCATTACCCCTAATCCTAATGATACACCCGCTGCTATTATTCTTCTATATTTTTCCCAGAATAAAGTGCCTAAAAATCTTTTTAGAAAACTGGCCAAAAAACCGCTAATTAAATATGCAATAGCGTAGGGCGGTAATGTGCTCATTCCAGATGCTAACGCCGCAATAGATATTGGGATTTTTGTCAGGAAAGATATGGATTGTATGAAAAGAGCAGCAATAGCTCCAACGAAAACGTGGTTTACATTAAAGAAACCGGTTTCTCTACCTGCGATCCATATACATGAGTAGGTGGCTCTTATAGGCCAGTATATTGCTGCTCCAGGGTATCTGCCCGAGGGTATCGGAGCAATGCTCCAAAATACTTGTGTAAATAATAGTGAAAGCATGATTGATATTGGAGCAAAAATCAATGTCGTTCTAAGTAGTGATGAAAATTTTGTTTTTGTGATTTCAGCTATCTTTATTTCATGAGTGCTACCAATCCATGAATCGAAAGGAGTCCCACTAAGTGCAATAGAACTGAATCCCGGAAGAGGAGTAAACCAGACTGGAACAGGAGCATCAGTTAAATAATATATCATGTTCGTTACATTACTTACGTCTACAGATATTCCTGTCTCACCAACCATCCGGTGTCTTGCAAGTGCACTAAGAAACATAACTGAAGGAAAGAAAACCAAAACCCATGGGTTAGACAAAACCCATTCTGGGACAAAATAAAGCAAACAAAAAATTTGCGTTACAAAACCAATCAAAATTGGAATAATTGATCCTAATAAGAAACCTCCTGGAATTGGTTGCGTGCGTCTTTCTTCAATTTTTGAATGAAGAGAAACTATCTTCTTAAATAGTTTTTTCAGTACATCAGGTCTTGAAATTAACGGAATTAAACCCACGCTTAAGGAGAATCCTATAGTTAAGCTAGCCCAGATATAAAGTACTGAACGTTGAGCAAGAGATTGCGCGGATAAGTTTGGGAACCACCAATCTTTATATCCGTATGGAGGAAAGAGTATAACTGAGAGCCAGTTTCCAACGACAAATATTAGAAATGAGATTATAACGATTTGAAGAATATAATGGAATGGAAGAATGAAACCTATAAGATAAGCACTAATATCAGTTGCTATTCCTAAAACTGCTCCGGGCAAATATATTCCAAAATATCTCGTTAGATCGAACCATGGTAAAGGAATGACAACAGCTCTTTCATAAGGTATACCAGCAGTTATGGTTAGGAAGAAAGGCCAAACATATGTTATAAAACCATATGCAAGTCCAACAAGCGCTGATACCCCCAGAATCTTTAGCGAGAAATCTTCCCTTTCTTCTGTCATAGTTAATATTAGTTTGGCAGTCATATCGGCCATTGGATAGGGAAGATTTTCTTCCTCGATAAAAATTTCCTTAGCAAGCATGCTCCAACCCCAGCTTACGAAAATTCCAATAAATGATAATATCACAATTATCATCATAGGGGCAAAAAAGTCAGGATGTAGGAGACTACGCATTTCATAAGCGTTACTGTAAGCTGAAGGAGCATACCACCAAGGAATTTTGTGGCTAATACCGAACATTCTTGCAATATCACTTTTGACAAACCATGATCGATAAATAAGCTGCATTAGGTTAAACTCCATTCCACCAGCAAACATCAAAATGATAGCCGCTTCTTGCTTCGTAATTTTTATTCCAGCAAGTCTACCTAATTCAACAAATAGGAGAAGCGTGAAAAAGCTGCTTCCAACACTTCCTGAACCCAACATTAAACTTAAATATATACTTGATGGAACAAATATTGCGATCGCGTAGATAATCGCCAATATAGAGTACCTTGTTAAACCAGACTTATATTCTTCTTCGTTAATCCTCATCAATTTATTTCATCACCTTCTATATTAAAAATAAAATGAGGGTGTTATGGTGGATAATTTATACCGAACGCAGTTTGCCATTTATATGCGAGCTGCAGCCAGTGTTGTATAAATACATTCGCCCCAAACGCTATCACGATACCTATAGCAATCGGCTTTGCGATTCCCTCATAAAATTTTGCTCCTCCAACTCTAGTACATAGGTATTTAATTATTAGCATGGTCAGCGATATCGTCCACGTTGGACCCATTACTACACCGAACCAGAAACCTTCAGGGGCTATACGGAACCAAGCATATCTATCTCTCAATATATAGAGAACCGTAGTTATAACCATTCCAATAGCCATCCAAGTAAACCTTCCAATCCAAGGATCTATGGTAGTTGGCCAGTTAAAACCTATTCCATTTAACGCTCGTACGAAGGCTCTGTTTATCACTTTTCCCATGAGACTTTTGCTAAAGAAGAGACCTGAGTCAACATCATTAATGTATATTGAGACAATGTGCCATACTTCAAAGGCTACTATTGAAAGGGGCGTGAAAATAAGCGCAGCTTTCAACACCTCTTTTCCCTCTATTTTTACCCTATGGGCTATGAAGAAACCCAATAAACAGGCAGCAGCACCCATTATTAGCCACCACATTCGGAAACCAGCTGCCCCACCATATCCCGTGAAACCACCCCAAAAAGCCGCCCAAGTATTCGATGAGGGATCATATTTGGTGTTATCTATGCCAGTCAACTGTAGTAGCCAAAGTGTTATGTAGCGAAGTACAGCATTAAGCTGACCAAATATTTGATTTGGATCAAAATTTGCAAAACCACATGTAGCAAAAATGAAGGCTGCTCCTACAGCAATGACTCTAAGTTGTCCTATTGCTACAGCAAAGAATAGAAGAACAACTGGTAAAGTCCATATTACCGGCCATCCAACTATTTGGAAAGATATTATCAACATTATTATTGAAACTAGTGCAAGTAACCACGCACTAAAATATGAAGTTGGCTGGTTTGGATCTATTTCTTTCCTAACTTTTGATCCAGTGATCGACTTGAAAATCGGACCGAAAATAGATCTATTCTTTACTAATGGGATAACTATTAGTGGCAGAAATAGACCGAAACCAAAAAAGACTCCTGAGCCAGACCAAGCATTAGGCACCGATCTTCCAACGCCATAAACTGACTCCTGCGCTTTCCAGGAGCCTAAATATCCCATGAATGACATAATTTGTGGATATATCCATTCAAAGAAGATATCACCAACAAAGCAGCCTATTAAAATATCCATCGGCATAATAAAGAAGGCCGCGTGGTTAACAGGCCACAAATGAATTAAGATTGGAATCCACGGCAAAAATGATAGCCCAAGTAACGAAAGATCTTGCTCAAAAAGGTTTCCTGAAGTCCACCATTGGAGCGAGCCAACTGTCGGATTAATTGGCGGATAAGTCCACCATGGCATCCAAGTTTTGAATGACACTCCAGGAACTCGAAGTAGCCACATTACGTTGTTAGGACCGTACATTGAGAAGAAGAAGATGAAGAAGACTAGGAAACTTAAGAGCAGAGGCTTAGAAACTTTTCTTTCCTCAATAAATGAAATAGTCTGATCAAAAGCAACCATGTTTATCTCAGCCCACGGAAAGGCAAGCGATTCAATTTCGATGAAAGATCTTCGTGTTAAAAGAGCGATTGACACGCCCATAAATGTTAATGCTGTAAGAGATAGCACTCTGTAAGATAGAAGAGGTAGCCAATATCCCCAGTTAATCGGCATCATATCTCCCTTAAGAAGACTGCCTCTCAAAACTTGTAGCACATAATCTTTGTTTGTGAATTCTCCTGGACACCACACAGTTCCACCATACGCTGCAAGAAAATTCTCTTGTCGACTTGCACTTGTATCATACACCCATGAAAATGGTAACATATATTCGTGGAAATCCTCACCAGACAAGAAGCCATCTTTGGAAAGATTAATTGATGTTATAAATACGGCTATTATAAATAACATTGCCAGCTCCTGTTTTGTGAAGAAGAGATGTTTTCTGTCTATAAGCGCTATCAAGCTCACAATTATCAACCCAAGGAAAGTGCCGCCAAGAACTGTAGTGTGCATTGCCCCCGGAAAAAGCATAAAAGCACTATCAAGATGAGTTAACATGCCTACTGTTTCATAGAAGTCAATATATTCTGATTGATTAAAGAAGGCTGTTATTGCCACAAGCATTATACCAATGATGATCACTTTGGTCGTCAGTGCTTTTCCTTTATATTCGCTTACAACTGATTCCATCTTTTCACTCATAGTTTCATCCCCCTTCTTTCCTTCCTAAAGGATGGGTTTGAAAACTTAAGATTTATAAATTTTTCGATATTCTAAGAGAGGATGCTTAAAGATCACTCTAACCTGCTATTTGAAGAAGAGAAAAACATGAAAGCTTTGAAGAGAAAACCACTTAATACAATCTCCTCATAAAAGTTCTTTTCCACAATCTAGACCAAAAAGAACATAAAAGGGATTATGTTGATAAAAAAAGAAGAAATTATCTTTTTTTGCGTAGAAGCAGCATAAGTGTGGCTCCTATTACTAAACCAGCCGCAAGACCTCCACACACACCTAAGTAAAGATTGTTAGATGCAGTAGTCTCTAGTTCTTTGGCATACTTGTTTAAGTCTTGAATCTGCTGACTATAAGTTTGAATCTGCTGGTTCAAGTTCTGCACCTGTTGATTTAAGTCCCCAATTTGTAGGTTTAAACTTCTAATTTGCTGCTGCAAATATTGAATAGTATTCTCATACTCAATTAGTTGATTAATTATTTCGGGAGATTGTTCAACTTTTATTTCTGCGTCTCTGTATAGAGATATGGTCTCCTTTCTTAGTATGAAATTCATGTATTTTATCATTATGCTATATGTATTTTTTGAGAGAGACAATTGAGCCAAACCAAACATATCTGTTGAAACAGTAAGTTGATTTGTAGCGTTTGAAATAATTATTTCAGCCCCTCTAATTGCTGTTCCATTAGACCATGTTACCATAATTTTTAGGGAAACTGGTAGGCTTAGTTGGCTACCAAAGCAATAGAACGTTCCATCTCCAGCACCTATGAAGAGACAACCATTTGCAACTGCACCATATGCCTCATCACATCTCCAGTAGTAGTTTTTATCAGTTTGATATGTCCACACTGCCTGACCAGTATTCAAGTCTATTGCGTGAACTCGGGCGTCCATACCGAGCACATAAATAATATCACCAGCAATAACGGGAATGCTAGCCCATGACTCATGTCCACCAGCAGAGTAGCTCCATAATATTTCCCATGTTGTTATATCTATACAATAAACTTTACCGATAGCGTTTCCAGCGAAAACTAATTTATTTCCGGCAAGTGCAAATCCACCATGCGCTTTAGCCCCAGTTACAATTTTGATGATTCTCACAATTTCACCAGTTGTTGCATTGAGCACAACAATGCGTTCTCCACTATCCATCGGGGCTACGAAAACAAGCCCGTATGCAACAAGTGGTGCCCGAATAATAGAACTTTTCACATTGGTTTTCCACAGAAGATCACCTGTTGTAGCATTAAGGGCGTACACATTATCATCATCTGAACCAAAGTAGACTATACCATTGACAATTGCTGGAGAGCTATCGATTTCATTTTCCGCCCTGAAAGTCCATAATATCTGGCCAGTAAAAGCATCTGCGCAATAGAAGACCCAATCTCTTCCCCCAAAATAAACTTTTCCATCCCAAACTGCTGGAGAAGATCGGAGAAAGACTTGCTTGGCGGGGTCTGAGCTAATCTTCCATAATAATTCACCCGTTGTCGCGTTTACGCAGAAGAAGGTGCTATTTCTTGAACCAAAGTATACACGGCCATATGCGACAGCCGGTGCTGTCCGAATATCATCATATTTTCCCTCCGCTTTAAACTTCCATAACAATTCACCCGTTGTGGCATTAAGAGCATAAAGATGACCATCATCTGAGCCAAAGTAGACTATACCGTTAGCAATTGCTGGTCCACTTCTAATAGCTTCTTCGCATTTAAAGGTCCATAAGATCTCAGAAGTAGTAGGTCCAGGAGACGAAGTATATCCTGTGCGCGCAAGATCACGCTGTCCCATTGACCACTCCTCACTCGCGTTGACTGGAAAGTCAGAGGGTTGCATTACTATAAGGGAGGAAATCAAGATTAGTACTATTAGTACTATATTATTGCGAGCTATTTTCTGCAATCTTCCACCTCTTTATTTTTAATTTTAAAAAGAAAAAAGACTATTATTTAAAAATTTTTTGGTTTGTAGAGAAATTTCATGTTTCCACTTTGTTAGATTAGAATAGATTATAGAATAAATCATATCTTCATTTTATCCTTACTTTTAATCCATTCCATCACGGCCTCTTTAACGAAATTAGCAATCCTATATACATATTCTTCTGAAACTTGTTTTTGATCAAGATTAACCGTCAAATAAACCCTGTAATAATCCTCTTTTGGTTCTTTACTGCACGTTATCTCATTATTTAACTCAATTTTTTCAATGTTATTCACGTACCTAAATTTTATCCTTTTTATAGTTCTACCACCAGGCGTTTGTAGTTCCGGCTCTTCTACAATATCAGTAAATTTTTCGTAAACTCCCATACTTAACTCTCTGAGATAATTTATTAGTGAATTTATAAATATTAAGAAGATAGATTCATTAACTTTTACTGGCATTGTAATTCTTCTCTCTTGGCGAACCTGGAAAATCTCTCTCTTTCTCGCTTCTCTATCTTCCTCTGAAATCTTAGCCCTCCTTATCTTAGAGGGTGTGTAAAGCTTGACTGCTCTTAAGGCTGGCTGAAGAGCTGAGGCTACAGAAACCAATACTGCTATTCCAAAACATATAAAGCTCCACCACCACTCGATCTTTTCCTTAACTTCAAGGCCACTACCAAATAATAGCATAATCCTATAGAAGCCTATACCAAAAAGATAACCCAGTCCGCCACCAACCATACCCAAAATCGTAGCTTCAGCTATAAAGAGTAGTGCTATATGCGTTGGGTTAGAGCCTAAAATAACTAATGTTTTCATTTCTTTACTGCGCTCATAAACTGCATTTAACATTAATGCACCAACATTTAAAATCACCATTACGACTGGTATTGTTATTTCCAATGCGCCCTTAACTTCATAAAGGAAGCCTATAAAGTACCGATCTACATGCCCACCTTCCGATATATACACTTCCTTTCCATAGCTCTTAACTATGACATCAATTACAGCATTTACACTAGATCCAGATGCACGTTTTGCCGCAATCCTAGAAAGACAATTGAATGTTCCAGGATCACTAGGTTCCCTTTGATTTATTTTGTTTATTTCAGCCTGAAGTTTTAAAGCAGAGTTAAACGACATTATTATGATCTCATCTGGGCTGCATACAACGAAGGATTGAACTTCGTCCACAATAGATATCTTTTTAGGTGCGTAAGGTTGCCCATCAATTTCGGTCAGTTGTCGGAAAAGCGAGTCGTCAAAGATTCCTCTTATAATACATGTTCTGGAGAAACCCTCAGTTGAAAGTGTTACACTATCTTCTGGTTTAACATTGAGTTTTCTGGCCGCCGAATCGCTTATTAATATCTCCCAATCTTTTTCGCTCAAGTAGCTGCCACTAATTATTATTTCGTTAAGTCTCGTAAAACGCTCTTCCTCTTCAGGTATTATTCCAATTAATCCATAGATTGGAAGATCTGATGTTTTTGAAAAAATTCTTAAAATAGGTTTTTCATTAGGATAGGTCTCTATTTTAGGGGCGATATTTTGGAATAGTGGGTCATTTCTTAGAGTTTCATAGTATCCTATGCTCATAGGATTAAACAGACGATACGTATTTTGTCCTAACGTGAATGTTACGTTTCCGAAAGATTTCAGAAGGATACCCTCTGAACTCGGCGTATAGTTTAGTCTCTCAGATACTATCCCAAATACACCACCAAATGAAGTAAAGGATGTAAAAGCTAGAACTAGTAAAGTAACCGAGCATATTGTCAGTAATCCGCGAAGTTTTCTAGCTTTTATTTCCCTTTTCCCCAGGGACAGCATCGTCTCAATAATATCTCTGAATGATGTTAGTCCCTCAATACCTAACCTTGAACGAAAAGAGAAAAGAGAAAATAAGCCCAGTGTAGTTATGAAAGATATAGCTGATGATGCTAAGAATATATTTCTGTTTCCTAAAGTCGGATCCAAAATAACTCTTGTTCCAGGATATAGGTAAAACAGCAAAATAATAAAAAGCGCGAATAGCAACGCGCTTGAAATTATCTTTTTATGGGTATCCTCAAATAGAAAGGAGGCTAAAATGATACTATAAATCGCGAGAAAAGATGGAAGATATACGGCGCTCGAGCTGCTTGCTAATAAGTAATAATCAAGTGTTCTCCTAATATTTTGACATTCCCTCCAAACCATACTAACTACTTTCCAACACTCATAATAGTTACCAGCATGCAGATCTCTCTCCGCATTATTAAGAGCATCCATATATTTATTGACAAGATTTTGCTCCTCTAACAAGTAGAAACCTTTTCTTCTAAGATTATCGATTTCTTCTGAAATTTTTAAAAGAGATTCTCTCCTAACTCTCTTTATACTCTCAAGAAGACTATAGTATGATAATGAAAAAACCTCAGGTTCACTCTTCCATCTAAGATTAATATTTTCAATTTGGGTTGTAAAACTTATAAATCCAGTTCCTACAATATAAAACGAACATTGAATTTTTAGGTCGATACTTCTTTCAGCCGGTATAAAAATCAATGATGAATTTAGCCGGTTTCCATTTTCTCTTAGAAAATATCTAGTCATCATATTATACGTGTTTATGAATTGCCCTTCCTCCAGAACAAGGGGGGCTTTTGTTTTAGGATCAATAATAGTAACCGTAAAGCTCCCATGAAAACCAGGAATTTCGGGGGTCCATATTTCCCCTATTAAACAAACTGTTGCTGAAGGAAGCATGTAAAGTGTAATATTTCGACTAGTTTCATAAAATGATAACTTAACTTCAATAGGACCTATAGGTGCATAATTAATCTTTCCACTTGTCAAATTACCTTGATAAGCATAAATTAAGTAGCGGCCTTCATGTGCTGCCTTAAAGATACATATGCCATTTTCATCCGTCAGAAGAGAGCTCAGATTCTCCACACCAGAGCTCATATCCCATATAAGAATTTTAACGTCTCTAATTGGAGACTTGCTATAAGCATCTATGGCGTTGACTCTTATATAAGGTGATCCATAATCTTGTAAGGCATTTGCAGCATAGATATGGAAGAAGGGAAAAACATCGACTATGCTGATCAGCAAAATTATCAAAGACATATATGAGAGAGATATTAGTAAACGCTTCGCGTACATTATCGATCACTTATCTTATCTTTTCAGATAAAAAACTCGTATTTAAGTTTTTAAGTTTTAATTCTCAAATCCACACGTTACTTTTCTCTTTTGTTATCTTCTTGATAAATTTTGAGACATAGATGGATGTTAGGGTCATAAGATTCTTGTATAAGCGATCCCATAATAATCTTCAACTTTAATCTGTTTTTAAATCAGTACTATAAGGGAAAAAGGTGTTGGGGATTTAACGTTTTATTGTTTTCTTTTTAGTAGTGCTGTAGCTGCTATGCCTATAATTAGGCCTATTACTGCCCCAGCTCCAATACCCATATAAAGATTATTTGAAGCTTGCACCCGCAAGCCAGCGTTTTCGTTCTGTAGATTAGTAACTTGGCTCTGCAGGTTGCTTTTTTCGCTCTCTAATGTGCTTACTTGATTCTGCAAGCTATTTATTTGGTTCATAAGACTAGATCGCTCGCTTTGTAGGTCAGATATCTGACTCTGAAGATTATTTATTTGTCCTTGTAAGCTGCTTATCTGATTTTGTAGCGCATTTATCTCCGACTGAAGACTTAAGATTTGATTTTCCGCCGAGGATTTATATTCAGATAATACTCCGAGGGGTACTGGTGTTCCGAAGCAGTATAATTTGCCGTTTCCCGCGCCTATAAAGAAGCTACCGTATGCAACTGCACCGTATGCTTCATCACACCTACTAATCTCTGTTGAGGAATTTGTAACTATGTAAGTCCATACCGCCTGACCAGTATTCAAATCTACTGCGTGAACTTTTCCATCCCTGCCTAGAAAGTAGACCGTGTTCTGTGCGATAGCTGGTACAGCATACCAGGCGGCTGAAACGCCTATGGAATATGTCCAGAGTAGACTTCCATTCTTTGCATCAAAACAGTATACTAAGCCACCTTGAGTACCAGCTACAACAACTTTGCCATTGGCAACAGCAACACCACCTCTCGTGCTAACAGCATTTGTCAATGTTTGATTCCATACCTGCTCGCCTGTGGAGGCATTAAGAGCGAATAGAATGTTGCCTTGAGAAGCTACAAAAACTAAACCATATGCAACAGCTGGCGCTCGAAGAACATTATTTCCAATACTAACATTCCATATTAGCTCACCAGTTGTAGCATTAACAGCATGTATTTTGTCATCGTCTGAACCAATATAAACTATGCCGTTAAATATTGCCGGAGAGGAATCTATTTGGTCACCAGTTGTGTAATTCCATATAACTTTGCCCGTATAGGCGTCTAGACAATATAACCTCTTATCTCTTGAGCCGAAATAAACTTTTCCATCCCAGACTGCCGCTGAGGAGCGTATAATACTCTGTCCACTTAGGCCGCTAGTAAACTTCCATACTAACTCTCCCGTAAGAGCATTAAGACAGTAGAATGTACCGTTTCTTGAGCCAACATACACGTAACCATATGCGACAGCTGGCGCTGTTCGCATATCATGTCCTCCATAGAACTTCCATAATAATTTACCAGTTGTAGCGTTAACAGCGTATACATGGTCGTCATCTGAGCCGAAGTAAACTATACCGTTAGCAATGGTCACGCCACTTCGGATACCATAGCTAGCACCTGTTCCAGTATCAAATATCCAAACTGTGCAGTTTGTTTGAGGACCCTCCTCATACGTATAGCTCGTGCGGCATAAATCTCGGCCAGCCATAGGCCAACCGTAATAAGATGAGGAAACGATGGAACTAGAGAAAACTACATTTGTTCGAACCAGTAGAAGAAACACCAGACTAACTAACGTAACCATCGCAAGTTTTTTCTTCCAATACAATCTAACTTTCCCCCATAATCTCTCTAATAACATTTAAGGTGCTTTATATATAAAATTTTCGAGAACCTATAGTATTGAAAAAAGGTGTTGGGGATTTAACGTTTTATTGTTTTCTTTTTAGTAGTGCTGTAGCTGCTATGCCTATAATTAGGCCTATTACTGCCCCAGCTCCAATACCCATATAAAGATTATTTGAAGCTTGCACCCGCAAGCCAGCATCTTGGTCTAATAAGTTTGCTAATTGATTTTGTAGATTGTTTCTATGAACTTCCAATTCTGTAATTTGACTCTGTAAACTAGCTATTTGATTCCGTAGGTTAGATATTACATTCTGAAGTTGAGACACATATTCCTGTAACGCTGGATCCATGCTTCCAGTTTCACCATTAGTCTGGTTACTAGGTTCCTGTGGCGGTTGTTGCGGCGGCTGTTGATCTCCCCCTGGCTCACTACTGGTTCCTCCTGCAGGCATAATATTGACTGGCTCTGTAACTACAATTGTTTGCCCACCAGCAGTTTTAATAGCTAGGGTTATAATGTATCTTCCAGCCTGACTATAAGCGTGTTTTACCGAGGGATCTCTAAAGAGGACTATCTGACTTTCATTTAATGTTATCTTTGTTCCATCACCAAAGTCCCATTCACAGAAAATTAGTTTATCTAGTGGTGACTTGTAGGCTTCTATTATGGCATAGAATCTAGTTAAGTTACCAACATAGATTGGTGGGTCTAACCCAGTTTTAGAAAAAACAAACGGATCAGATTTCGGATTAATATAGTGTTTTGATGGATAGAAATCGGGAGATTTAACGTTCACCATGATCCTTGGCGGGAACGGTACACCTGACCCAGCCAAACTCATTATTTTTATCTTTAGTTCTTCGGTTGCTGGTTCGACATTAACTGTATAATAGTCTTCTCGTTTGAAGACTCTCTCGGGTTCCCTTTCTCTCGCAATAGCCCCATTTAGGAGAAGATTATCTTTTAATCTTACATATGATGGATAACTTGGTTCTGCTCCAGTACCAACACCAGGCACAACAGCATCGGCATCATCTAGAGCTTCAAAAATATTTGCTTCAGCTAAAAGCTCACCGTACATGCTTGTTCCCATACCATAATCGGCCCAACCGTAAAGATAGTTATTAAATGCGTCCACCTTTCCATATCTAACTCTCGGATTGCGTTCTCCCGTCATGAAGAAATAGTTGTGGTGGAGAGTTACCCTCACATTTTTTACTGTTTCATCAAGAGCATCGGAGCCTATGAGCATAACTTTTTTATGACACCATATCCTGCACCATGATATAGTTACGTCTACTGAAGGACCAGCCGTCTTAGTTATATCTATGGCTCCATCCCCAAAACCCACTATATCACAGTGATGAATCCAGATGTTCGTTGACTCTCCTTCAATGCCAATAGCGTCACCGCCTCCAAACTCAAGACGTATATATGCTATAATGATGTTCCGCTGGCTCATTATTCTGAAACCATTGTATCTTATTACTATTTGAGCTCCCCTGCCATCTATTGTTTTATCTGAGAAAATGTATATGGGACTATCTAACCATATTGTTCCATTTACATCAAAGACTATCCAAAGTTTTTCACTATTTTCAAGAGCAGCTCTCAGACTTCCAGGGCCACCATCAGCAAGAGTGGTTACATGATATACTTTACCATTTAGACCACCTGTAACACTCTTAGCAAAGCCCTCTCTTTCCGCAAGTAAATCTCTGACAGAGTAACCTCTGTAACTCCAGTTTTCATCAGCAATCTCACTACACTCAACTACCATTGGGATAATACTTAATAGGAGAAAGGACACAAGCAGAGGACATAATTTTCTGTAGCTCAATTTTTCGGCCTCCCTTGAGGAGACGTCTATCAGGGATAAAATGCAATAAGTTGCCTAAATAATTTTTGTTTACTTCGTCAGTTCATCAAGGCGCTAGATTCCTAAAACTATTGATCTTAATATTAGCGTGCAGCTCACTCCTATGGCTGATGAGAAACCGGTCCCAGCAGCTAATCCAGCTACAACTGTAAATCTATAGTTTCTGAATTTATCTTTGCCAATGAAGCGCTCAAGTAGTAGTCTTATGAAATATCCTATCAGCATATTTACGGCCATCGGTGGTAGCATACTCATTCCAGCATATAGGGAGACAAGTATCCTACTGGCTGGCAAGTGTAAGAAATAGAGAGGAATATAGATTGCCGCTCCTAAAAGTACACCATACATCATCCAGTCTAGACGAAAAACTCCGGGCGGTCTTGTAATCCACATGATTCTTTCAACCACCCTCCTAGGCCAGTCAACTGCTGACCAGGGATAATCTTCAGAGGGAATTGGTGATATGCTCCATAGTACCTGAGTGATTAGGAGGGAGAATACTATGGATATTGGGCCAATTACGAAATACATTATCAAGTAATCAACAAAAGAGCTTCTAGTGAGCTGAGATAGCTTATAATTTGAATCAACGTAGCCGCCAAAAGATGGTGAGATGATTACCGGGGATAAAAGCCATCCATTAGTCCCCTGATAGCCTGTGGCAACTAGTATTAGCTTATCTATGTTTTCTGGTATTCTCACGCTAACTCCGGTACCATTAGCTAGTCCTAAAAGTAATGATTGGGATAGCGAAACGATAATGCTGAATGCCGCCGGAAGCCATGGAAATAGAGGATAATCGGGGGCTCTATACCATATAACTAAGAGGTTACTAAGTATAACGCAGGCGAAGGGTATTACAACAAGCCATATCGAGAATATTTTTCCTTCAATACCGGCTCCTTTCCTTCCAAGTGATGAATATACTCTAGACAGAATTGAGGGTCTCAAAGAAGATAATCCAATAAAGATGCCGAGTCCCATCATTGGCATTAACCAAACATACATATAAGCCCATCTATAAATGTGGGATATGGGCATACCAAACGAGTAAATCTTTGAAAACTCCGTTAGACCATTAGTTACAACGTACCAGTTTCCAAAAACCCATACTGCCATTGAGCCTATGAACTGGGAGAATATTACTATTGGAGGAAGATAGAGCCCGGGTAAGAGTAACGGAAGATGGGCAGATACGCCGAAACATGCTCCGGGAAAAAATGTTTGAACCCAAGAACTTAAATCAAACCATAGGGATTGAATGCCACGGAATGCCGGGGCAATGCTTGGCAAAATATAGATAAAAACTCCGTAGAGAAAAGCTACTAGAAAAGAGAGATTGAAGATTGAGATTTTTGTTCTCTCTCCTTCCGAGAGGGTTAGACAAAGCTCGGCATCCACTTGAACTTGTGGATAAGGTAGTTTCTCCTGGTCAACATAAATTATCTTGTTCAGAATCCCTAAGGATAAACCGGCTATTGCCTGTAAGCCAGGCAATAACAAGTTATCTAGCCTTAGAAAGATCGTTCTTGAAACAGGATGCCAAAATGACCGGGAAGCATAAAAACCAGTCTCAGGTAAAATCGAAACCCAATATGGAAGCTTCTCAATTCCAAAACTGGTCAATATATGGTTTTGATTAAGATAGGCTTCAAAAATTCTGGAAATTCCATAATTAAATTGGATTGCGCCTAATCCAACAAGTAAAGTGCTTAGCTCTTGAGCTGTGAGTGGTGAGCCGAAAAAGCGGCTTAGCTGAGCCGCGATCACTATGAGAGCGTAGCTAGATAAAAGGGAAACCCCTATCGATATATCAGTCCATGTGTTTATCGAGCATACTATAAAGGCTAAAAAGACAAGTATTAAGAATGATCTTAGTGTGAAACCACCCTTTATTTCAGACATTTTTAACCCCCTTTAAGGATGAATTTGATGATTTACTAGATTCTTCTTTGCTAAGTCCTCTAACCAAGAGAAGTGCAACAGATACATATAGAAGCCATGTAATTAAATCTCCTACTATATCATAGATTATTGTTTTATCTCCTCTTACAACATTATATTCCCGAACATCAGATACGATAATATTGTTTGCGAAATCTATCACGCAAATCTGATACCAAACTGTTGAGTAATATGGTAGCTCAAGTAATTCAGCCTCATAGGTGCCATTTTCTATCAGCTTCATCTCCTTCTCCATCCAGTTGGTGTAAACATTCCAAGTTAATGGCTCCCATGACCATTCATATATGCCCCAGTACCGGTGTATTCCATACCAATGAAAATTGATTCTTTCCCGATACCTTAATAAAACCCTCTTTATCTTACTCTCCTCACCTTCAATTTTGGAGATTATTCTTACCCTCTCATTAGGCTGTGGATACAATGGTGAATGAGTCACATTCATTATTCTTAAGCTTTCTTCACGTCCATCAACATTAATTTTTGTAAAATTAATCTCAGCATTTCCGAAGATAAGGGGAGGGAAACAAATATTTATATTGGGAAAGATTGTTAGAAGAAAGAAAAATGATAGCACCATTAAACTCGTGAGAAATTCTTTTCTTATAAATCCCTTCCTCATATCATTTCCTCCGTAAATACCCATATTTATGTAGTAGGTAGCCTACTAATATGAAAATTTGGCCCGTATAGCCTCCTAAAGGTATGAAATAATTTATTGGGAATGGAGCAATTTGTATGAACCTTGCAACCGAAATCCAAGGAGTAGCCCTTCTATTCGATCTTTTGCAGTCAAGATAAATCCAGAAGATGACAATATATATGATGGTCCATGAAACCACATTATAGAAGGTATTCCAAAAGAAAATTTTATCTAAAATCCAAACTGGCTCTATAAAATAGTCAGACCTATACTTGAATAATGGCACAAGATATGGGTAGACTCCTCTACTTGGTAATATCTCATAGCGGTATATATTGTTTAGGTATGTGCCCAGGGGATCCCCAAGGGATATTAGCAATATCCAAGGCCAAGCTCTCTTGCTATGCCTTTGCGAATCATCCCATATCCAATAAATAATAGCAAATGCAAAAAGCCAGTGGCCTCCAGCAATCCATAAACCTTCATATTCAACGTACACTACTTGACACCTCTACCACTTTTCTCAGCCGATATCTATCAAGAAAGATTAGTGTTATAATGGTTATTGGATAATTAAGAATCTGCTGTGTTAATGAAATAAGGGAGTATTTTTGATTTAGGTTATACATCATAAATACTGGGACAATCCACGCTAAAATCTGGAGGGCTATAATAATGGAGGCATTCTTATATGTGAAGACTCTGTTGGATTTAACGTAAACATAAAACCAAGCTGGGTAACCCGCCCACCCGGAGAGAATTACAGGTAAAACTAAGACCTCGGGTAGAGGAGAGAAACGATATATAAAAGTTAACAGCCTGTTTACTCCAACATAAAATGAGAAGAGAAGCAAATACCTTGTCCACCTGATTTTTATTATCCCAGTGTTCACGTAAACATAAATTGTGGTTAATATCACTTGAGGCGCATTCAAAATTCCAGATAATATTAGAATTGGATGAGGAGGAATTTCGGGAAAAAATATGTACATTATTCTTCCAACTAACCATTCTGATAAAGAGTACAATATGATGAGGGGTGCTGCTTTTACCCCTATAACATTTGTTTTCACTAGCATATAGGTGCCAAGAAGAGTCCAGTAAACTGTAATGATACCGTAGATGATTAGACCAGTTTCAATCACACCTAAACTCATCTTTCAAATTCTCTCCCTAAATTATCTAATTTTTCAGAAAAACTTAAAGATTTCGCAATAAAGACTCCTCAAGCCGATTTAAGCATTATCATATTGAGAAGCCAAAATAATCCTCACTTCAGCTTTTTCTCGACATTTCAAAGATACTTCGATTTCTTTAGAGGAAAAAACAGCCGGTGAACTATTTATGTACGCATTCTTTATTCCGTAATTCTCTTCCATAACTTTAATTTTTATGTGCTCACCGCTATCAAGATTATTATAGAGAATAATGTTTATTTCGTTTTTTTCTAGCGCTGGTTTAAATAAGCTTGCCACATTCTCCGGCAAACCAAGTTCACCATTACCTCTAAAATATAATACACGTGGTAGAAAACCTCCACAGATCTTATACCATCCAAGAGTGACTGAGCACAACACATAGACTGCTTCTTCCCCTACTCCATGAAGGTAAATATTCCCTTCGCATCCATGTTCTCTACCGTCTCTTAGACAGGTTCTAGCTAGAGCAAGCATTTTTTGAGCAAGACTCATAGACTTGTTTAGTAGATTTTCATCTAAGGAGATTTTATATGCTATTATTAGATTCGAGGGTGACGAGACCTTACACTCTTTAATGTTGCCATGCTCGTCACGAAAGGCATACTTCCTTACGACATCGTATTTACCATCTTTTTTAGTTCCAAGCCACTCAATCATAAGTATCGATGGAAGACGTTCTTCAAGAGAATTACCAATGAGATCTAAAATTATCTCATCATAAGATTTATCTCCGGTTATCTCACGATATCTTGCAATTATATCGACTGGAACTCTAGACGTGGTCAAAATGATCTTGTCTAAAGATTTTCTAAAGGCGTTAAGATATTTAGCTTCACCCGTTAGATAATAAAGATCAAGAAGAGTGTCAAGAACTTTTCCTCCAATGTACCTTTGAATATTTCCCTGGGCGTGTCTTATGGCTCTATATGCTCGCATTACTTGAGGATCTAAGTTTCCATTTTTCTCGATCTCCTCCAGCTTTTCCATGAAGTCTGAAGATGGAAGTATTATTGTTGGCAGTTCATCTGACTCCAGGATGAGTTTACACCATTTATCTGTATAGTCACGGGAGATCTCTAAGTATCTGTTATCTTTTGTTGCAAGATACGCGTTTAATGCCATCTGTATTAGACGAAAGTGATCGCAAACCTCAAAGTTATAGGGTGGATAATCTCTTACTTCACGAGTACCCAGCTGCCAGCTTCTAAATCTATGATTTTTCCAGTCATACCATTCGGGCACATCTTTTATCCAGTTACCGATGTGGTGGGCGGCATCCTCAATAACCTTTACATTAATCTCGTTTTTCTCAGCTCTCCACAAGTGTCCAAGAAAATTGTTATAGATTTCCGGCTGATGATGCACTTCTCCATAGGGATAATATCCGTGATATTGATTCTTCTTAGACCATTCTAGGAAGGAATCTCTTAACCAATGGAGGAACCTGAGACATTTATTATCTCCAGTTAAAAGGTAATATCCAATCCATGAGCTAACAAAAGTTCCTTCATCATGCCCTCCTTGCCAAGGTGTATTCTGTTGCCTTTTAATTGCCTCATGAATCCAGTTTTTAACTTCTTCCCTCAGATGTAGCTCTTTTATCACCCATTCTGGAACCATAGCTTTACATCTCTCTAAGGCTCGGTTTTTCGGCTTTTTGATTTAAAATCAATTAATTCTAAATCCTCGACATTATGGCACTCAAGAGGAGGAGCATAATCATCCGTCTCAATCTCAACATAAATCATCTTCAATTTTCTACAATTATTTAGATAGATTCCTTTTTTAGAGCGAATTTTAATGTTCTCGAAAATTATTTTTTCAATTGGCATCTCAGGTAAACCAGAAACTTCAACTGCTCTCTCAGCTCCATCGCATATAATGTTACTAATTTTAAATTGACGAAGTATTGGAGTTCTTTCGGAGAATGGTTCTGGGGGGAGATTGCTATAAAAGGTTGTGAAGAGTATAGCTTGCTCTTTTATATTTCGCATCGTAATATTCTCTATGGATATATTTTCAACAATTCCTCCACGTCCACGTTGAGTTTTAAAGCGAAGCCCTATGTTTGTTCCGTCAAAAATACAATTTTTCACCACAACATTTTTTACTCCGCCAGACATTTCGCTACCTATCACAAAACCACCATGACCACGACGCATAATACAGTTCACAACTGTAATGTTTTCCGTCGGCCTTCCAATTTTACGCCCCTCTTCGTCCTTTCCAGATTTAATGCATAAGCAATCATCACCAACATCGAAGTAGCTGTCTTTCACAAGCACATTCCTGCATGAATCAATATCTAAACCATCAGTGTTCTGAGAGTTCCATGGATTTAGGCAAGTTATATTTTCTACCCTAACATTTTCCGAGTATACTAAATGTACTGTCCATAAGGGGGAATTTTGAAAGGTTGGCCCATTAATAACTACATTCTTACAATTATAAAATTGGACAAGCTGCGGCCTGAGATATTCACGAGTGTTTTCACACTCTTCCTTTGTGGGTTTTCTTCCACTCTCTAAAATTTTCTCAATAATCTTCATTCCTTTAAGAGCATTAAGAGTTGGCCACCACACTTTTCCACTCTCATCAACAACCCCTTCGCCTGATTCCACTAATCTACGCCATTCCTCGTCTGTAACCTTTGATTTTTTCACAGGTCTCCAGGCGTCGCCTTGCCCATCAAAGATCCCCTCCCCCTCTATTCTAACATTATCAATATCCTTGCCGAATAATTGCGGAATGCATTGATATAGGTGTATCCCTCCCCTCCGAGTTTCTACGATTGGATAAAGGCTATAGTTTCGGGTGAATAATATGATTGCGCCTCTCTCAACATGAAGAGTTACATTACTTTTAAGAATAATAGGACCTGTAAGATACTTGCCCGGCGGGAAATAAATTACTCCAGAACCCTTCTCGGCGCATGCTTCAATAGCCTCATTTATAACTTTTGTATTATCCGTTAAGCCATCTGCAACAGCACCGTAATCTAAAACATTAATTAGTGTTTTAGGGAAGGAATTTTTAGTCAATCATCCCACCTTATTAATCTTTTAATTCCCTAAATACTTAAGTTTCTTTATATAAAAAATAAAAATGTTTTTAGGCATAAGTTATATATCTATTTCTCTCGCTTTCCGAAAGAGTTTTCCATAATAATAGCTGCTTTCTTATTTGATCTATAAAAACGCGGTTCAATCGAATCCAGTCTCTTGAAGGCCCGCTTGTTTTCCTTAGAATTATTGTGAATTTCCATTGCGATGGGCTTTCTTCTACTGCGATTATTTTTGATTCTTGTGTTATCCCGATATTATACGGGGCTAGTCGAACGTTACTCTTAACTTGGAAGGCAGGTTTATTTTCTAGAGCGAATTCTGTTATCTCTATATTTGATGTCATAAAATTGGGCGCATCTGGAATACTATGTTCACATAAAAATTCGTAGATATATAGCATAACCCCCTTTGTTTCAGCTTTCGTTGATGTAAGAAACGGTAGTGGAATATCCCACAATTCACCAATTGGTTTAGTTGGTATTTTCCATGCTCTCTCCAGGCTAGGAGTAACCGCCTTTCCCGAAACATAAGCTGGGTATAAAGAGGATGCTAAAGTTGATGCTATACTTAAAGATATTGCCAGAGCAGCCACATTAGATCCATAATTAGCAATCTGGAAGCCTGTAAGAGCTTCATATAATCTGAATTGCACCATTGCCAGAAGATATCCAATTACCGCACCAAGTATACCATACACTAGGGACTCCCCCAAAAATATGAATGTTACATGGAGAGGTGAGAGACCTATTGTTCCATAGGTCTTTATTTCGGCTCTTCTTTCATGTACTGAACCCAATATTGAATTGAGAAGTATTAGTGACACGACAATCATTGGGATGATCTGGAATAGAAAACCAGTCAGCGTGATTCTTGTCGCTTCTCCGTGTATGAAGACTTCTCCTTTTTGGCTAGAATATACATCAACATTAGTAAGAACACCGATATTGCTTTGAATTTCATTCCCTATAGATCTGACAATGCTCGGGTCATTAGGCACTATAATAACAGCAGCCGTCACCCCACCTAAACAAATGACACTATCATAGGTCACTATAAGAACTTCATAGGAATTTAGGTGTTCGTCCCAGGGGTTTTCAACTCCTGGGGGATAATCCCGTTTAATTGGTGTGAGAGACTCTCCATCAATATTTTTTATCAAGTCATAAGCATCTGACATTATCCCTATAACTTTGAACACCATAGAATCTATGATTACTTCAGCTGGCAGATTCTCAGCTCTAATGTTCAGAGCCTTAGCTTGTTTCTCGCTTAAAATACAAGCTCTGGTCTCTCCGGAAATAAACCATCTGCTTCCTTCTAAAAGAAAAGTGGAAAAGATATTTCTTGCGTCTGGTGGAAGGCCGAGTAACGCTTTAGGATAAATAGTGTTTTGCTCTTTTCTAACGGCGAATCCTATATCATTTGTGGTCGTACTTCTAAACGTTGGCCAGAGCGTATATTTCCATGCAACTGGAATAAACTGCGAAACAGCACTATATTTAGCTACTAAATACTCTATAGCTTTCCACCCAACCTCGATATTTCCATGACCCCATTCAAACCTTCGGATCAATATACAATCAGGCATTGGTGTGGTAATACCAAATTCGGCTGGGATCTCTAAAGTTAACGGAGAAAGAGATACAAAGCATATTATAGATGAAAACTGTAGGCAAACGGACACTAAAACTAATGTTGTTCTGAATTTTCTCTTTCGCATATTTTCTACTCCAGTCATAAAGGAATAGAGGGCTAATTCTGTTCTGCTTATTTTAACCTCATGAACGCCGATTCTCTTTTTTCTGATTTCATTCATGAATGATGTAACATCCCTCAATATTATAACCAATGTTAGTGAAGCAGTCAATATTACACAAAAGCTTGCAAGAAGAGCCAGTGGATAAGCCGACATAGAAAGACCAGGGTGCAATATATAGAGTGCCATCAGTAGAGTAGCCATTACTCCAGCTAAGGAGAGAGCCTTTTTAGCCCCTCTTTGATTAAACACCATCTTCTCAAAAAGAACTACAAATGGGATTGCCAACAAATATAGAAGGGGCATTGTTACTATTATTTGTGTCCCATAGCTTCTCACGGAATCTAAAACTCTCCTCGCGGTTGATAAGGCTTCTATAGCAAGCACATATGCTCTAGAATACTCCTTCTCTAGGAGAGCTTTATATGCTCCATTTATCTTTTCTTCGCAGCTGATGGACTCTAGGTAGAATGATTCACCTGTTATATCTATTCCCTGTGAAAGTATTCGATTTATATAATGTTTACTTAGGCAAAGAGTATCTTTAGCGCATTCCAAAATAGGAAGTCGAATAATCACTTGAGTATCAGGCTTGATTGAAAAACCTCTTCCTAGAAGGGAACTTTCATCAGCATTTGACAGAATAAAATTCGGTAGTAAAATGGGTTCATTAGGAGGAACTGCCACTATATAAAGTCTGCTTGCACCCACATCCTCATACCACACACCATAGCTAGTAACTGGACTAAGATCCTCAGCTTTCACAAGGTTTACTGAACTAGTTAAACCTATTATCGCCATGGTTGAAGCATTGAAAACTGTGAAAAGAGGTATATCTATCTCTCTAACTTCTCCCTCCGTTTTATGAACGGCTGAGAAAACGGCGGTAAATCTATATCTTCCTTGATCAGGCGCAAAAATAATATTACCAGTCTCAGGGTTAATAATCCAAACCGATATATCCCAAGATCTCTTTGTAGTTGGTACAATACAAGTTTTAATGATAAAAACGCCATCATCCCTAATGGGGAGGAAACGCCTGTCCAGTGCATGTGACCCTCTAAAGAACACTAGAGGAGTCAAAGAACCGAAGTCTGATCTGGTCAAGACCTTCCATGAACCCTTAGCTTCATCCCAAACGGCCACTCGTCCATATATTATTCCTACACCTACGCCAGTTCCTGTAATACCGTGATGGGGCCAATAAAATGTTATAGTGGGTTGCTCAAAATCAGACCAATAAAATACGAATCTTAAGAGAAGCGCGTATATACATTCAAGCTGAACCCTTAAATTTTCCCAGTTAATCTTTTCAATAGTGTCAAAAGGAGTCCTATAGTAAGGTCTAGGATCGTACCCTGTTGTAATAGACCATGCGTATGGTGGATATGGTAGAACATTGAAGACCTCGTGGTCATACGACAAGAATTTCGTTGCCATGATATTAGGAATTTCTGTTGCGTCGAGATCTTCCTTGCTAAAGTAACCTACTTTAATGTAGGCTTTATACTTTTGGCCTACTTGACTCTCTAATTCAGAGAGATACCTCCTCAAAACGATATCAAATTTCTCACCATAATCTCTAAACGTATCTCCATCAATGCCAGGACCCTGAAAGGCATTACCATCTACCGTAAATAAAACGTAATCTGACCCTGTAGAAAAATCTAGGTTAATTACGCACCAGATTCGCTCGCCTATTTGCCGTTTCGTAGCGTTTGAAGCGGGAAAGTAATATTCATCAACAAAGTATCTTGCGCCAGCTAGGGATTGATGGTGCCCACCGAACGCAACAAACATTAACGTAAGAGGAGGCTTATTCTCGGGTTTAGCAAAATATTTTGCTAACTCTAGTAAGACGGATATGCCCAGCGATTCCTGAGCTCCTGGAGCAACAGATGGACTCTCTGAATAAGAGTCATAGTACGAGGAGAGAACAATTATTCCCTCAGGTCTCTCTTTTCCTTTGACGAATCCTATAATATTCCAGCTTATCACTTCAGCCCATCTATGAGTTGATTTTAGATTAACCTGGCGATTAACATTCAACATGAGCGTTTGAGCGTCCTTCTCCTCAACGTAAAACCTTGGGAAATTTAAGGGTATGCTCCATAAGTTCTTGTCTACTGGACTAGGCACGTAGGACGTTGATGATGCTACACCATATAATGAAAAAATAATGTCGCCGGGTTTAGGAGGCAGGAATATTACCGCTTTAGCTCCAAGCATAGCGGCATTAATCCAGTTTGGTCCAGAATGCCACTCTAAAAGAACTATATTACCCTCAATATCTTTTCCTTCAAAATCTCTAATTTCTCCTGTTCCACCATAAATAAGTTTCCCTGAAAAACCTTGAGAAGGCGTGGTTGATGGAGAAATAAGGTTTGGTAAAATCGGATGTAAGGGGATGGTTATATTTTCTTCTATAATGGTGACGTTTGCTCCATAATTTATACAATCTACTACGGAGAAAGCTTCACTCCTAACGTCTGACAATCCATACTCAACAAATTTTCTTAAAATGTAGTTTGCGGCTTCACTATTTCCAGCATATCCGGTGGCACGCGTTTTAAGGCTTGAAAAGAAACTGACATGCTCCATGACCGCAGACATGTTCACAGCCGATATGAAACTTGAATAATTAAAGGAAACTTCAGCGTAAGGCCTCATTATAGGCCCTTGACTTGCAACTACGTTAACTGTTAATAGTAATAGGAGAAGGAGAAAAAATGGGGAAAATTTTCTGCTTTTCATATCCACCTCTCCATAGCTACTTTAGCATCCAGCCCACCTGTGCAAGAAAGAACGCTATCAGTCCTCCCGCAAAGAACCCTAATGATAGAGGCCTTAGCTTTTCTTCGTACATTTTTGTGCCGCCAGCTCTAAGTACGATTATCTTGATAATAAGGGCTATTATCCATGAAGCCCACATTGTATAGCCAACCCATACTCCAGTAATTAAGCCTCCAATGCTAAGGAACCTTAAGAAGCTTATATATCGCTGCAGGATAGAGAGAGCTAAGATAACAGCGAAAGATATTGCGACTGTCTGTAAGGAGATAGATGTGTACCTGCTGTATTGTGTCCATTGATATGTGGATTCAATAGTGCCCCTACTTAGGTTATCCTTAATCAGGTTAATGATGCCCCTTCCTCTCGCGTCGGAATAGGGAGCATACGCCACTTCTATTTCATATAATATTGGGCTGATAATCAGGGCTAAAGCAAACCCTACGATCAGCGCTAATAGCATTTTCCGGCTTCTGAGATTTTGAGATTCACTCATCTTTAACGAATATAGTGTATACCATGGCACTACTTCAAACCAATTATTAATGGATCGATTTCTAGCTATGTACCAGAGGGTAGTAACGGTACTAGTATCTAGATTACCAGTAGGCAGGAGGTTAAAGTGGTATGTAATCATAGCTCCTGTGAAGTTTAAGGCTGAGAAGTAGTTTGGTTGCATGAAACCTAGCCAACCGCCTGATTCAGAGATTATTTTTCCTGTAGCAAGATATGTAACAACCATGAAGATGCCATACAACAATAGTGGTATTGGCATCATTTGGAAAACGAAAATTCCCATAAGGAACCATAAGAAAAAGCTGCCTAGCATTATCCACCATAGCCATCTATAGGGAAGTGGTCGATCCTCATCAAATTCCTTGAAGGGTTCTTTAACTATTGACTTAAAGATTATAAGCGACTCTCTCCAATTGTTCACGATCATAGCTACTATAATTGCCAAGCACATTCCGAGAAACATTGGCACGGTACATAAGCCTCCCCATGTATAGCCACGTTGTAATCTCTTAATCGCCTCAAAGGCTGATGTGTTCGGATTCATCGGAGTTTGATTGGCTACATAGACCCAAACTGGCGGGAGAACAACATATATTGCGACAAAACCTATTAGACCGCTCAATAGAACATTTATTGGTATAAGCGATGCCCAGCCTATCTCCCATAAGCCAGTTTGGAAGAAAAGCGGTGACCAGTCCAGCAGATCGAGAAGCGTAAAATCATACGCTGGCCACGCAAGGGTATCGGTAGGATACCATGTTCTCGGATCAGGTAGACGCCCCTTCCATGTATCAAATATCTCTCCCTTAAACAGCATAATCCATTGGTCTAAGCCCCAAAAGGCAAATGTCCATAAGAAAGATACTAGAAATCCGATTACAAATGGCTTCGAGAACATTCCCGGCCTATTCGTTTGCTCATCTATTTTAGCAAGATTAACGATGCCACCGTAAACCTCATTGAACGGAAAAGCTAAATACTCGGTCTTAATGCATATGTACCTCATTAGTGCGCTCGCACACATTAGGCAAATCACCATAAGCATGAGGAAGACCCAGAATATCAGCATGTTTGGTAATATAGCTAGCCAGGGTATCTCCCAGGGCATATATGTACCCTTGATTGGCTTTCCGGGCACATAGCAATATGACCAAACCGATGCGCTTCTCGGACCGAAAACTACTGGCGGAATAAGATTCCACCAAGAACTGTCAGTTACTACTCCGGGTACGAAACCCTGTATTATGGTTGTTTGCTCCCATGGGTTCCAATAGTCTGAACCGCCAAATATTGCTCCTAGTGGCACTAGTGCCATTATCAATGCCAGCTCCTGCCCTGAGAATTTTATTTTCCACCATCCCTTCGATGCGCCGTAGTTCACTAGACCGCAGACAAATATGAAAGCTAGCCCAACGGAGAAGCAACCTAGAAGGGCTTGAAAGTAGTGCCCGCCCTCCCACCAATACTCGTCGGTTGAATAGGGGAATCTATATCTTATCATTGGAACGGGTTTACTTCCAACGCCTAAACTCTTACCGGGCCACATAAGGGCGCTGATAGCTATGCCTATAAGAGCTAATGCTAACGCCTTCTTAGTAACGGCTGGTACGTAAACTTTTTCATAAGACATGAGACTCCCTCTCATTAATAAATATCCCTTAGACTCCTTATTTAAAAATTACGCGTTAAAGCAGAAAAGCAAATATTTGCCTAGAGATTGTTATGTTCTTGAACGAGGATTACTAAACCAATATTTTCTGCGAGAAGATGCCATAAAAATAGCTGTCACCGCAATGAAAAGCAAGATGACTGATATAAGTATGAAAAAATTATTTTCTGAGCCTATGTCACGATCCGCTGTGCTTGAACTTGAGTTCAATCCATTAGAGGACGAGCTTATCACTCTAGCATTAGCATAAATTGTCTTTAGTAGGACACCATTTTGATCCTTCAGAGATACTTTAAGAGTATAGTTTCCTGGGCTGCTATAGACATAAGAAATCGAGAAAGATTTTGTTTCTATAATATTTCCATCTCCAAAATTCCACTCATAGATAACCGCTTTCTCAGATGGGCTTCTATATGGTGGAACAATGGCGTATAATTTTATTGATACCCCCACATTTATTGGATCTCCCATAATTTCTTTCCAACGAAAATCCTCCATAATAAGCTTGTGATCCTTCATTATTCTCGCTTCAGCTGGAAAATCCACTCCAGCGAATGCCATTATCCTTTCCTTTAATGCTTCACTCGCAGGCTCTATATTTGCTGTATAATAATCTTCGCGTCTAAACACTTTTTCAGGTTTATTCTCCTTGGCAACTGCACCGTTTAAGAGAAGATTGTTAATCATCTTGATATATCCTTCTTCTGGATCTGAACCAGCTGTTGAAGAAATAAAGGTTTTTCTATCCTCAGCCTCAATTATGTTGGCTTCAAGCAATATTTGGCCATGCATTGCTACCGCTATGGCAGCGCTAGCTTGCCACCCATAATAATAATTATTGTAGACATCTACTTTTCCAAATCTGAGCCTTGGGTTCCGTTGGACAGTCCTAAAGAAGAAATTATGGTGAAGCGTCACACATATTACTTCATCAGCTGTTGCCGAGGGATCATTGCCAATCAGCATAACTTTGTCATGATTCCAAAATCTACACCATGAAATTGTTATATTAGTTGATTGCCTAACTATGTCTATCCCGCCATCCGAATAATTTGTTATGTCGCAGTGATGTATCCACACATTATTTGAACCTCTAATTTCTATGGCGTCTATACCTGGCTCTTTAGCGGTATCAAAACGTAGGTTAACAATTATTACATTTGAGGCGCCATTAATCGAAAAACCGTATCCAGAAATAGTTATTTGAGCTCCCCTCCCATCAATCGTTTTATGTGATTTGACGTTTATTGGTTTTGAGAGATTTATTGTTCCGTTAACATCAAACACTATCCAGAGAGGTTCACTAGATTCAGCCGCATCCCTGAGACTTCCCGGCCCGCTCTCAGCAAGCGTAGTCACATGATAAACTTTACCACCAAGCCCACCAGTTACACTTCGACCAAAACCTTCTCTTTCAGCTAGTAAATATCCAACGGAAAAACCTCTATATGACCACTCATAGCTTACTGTTTCTACATGTGTGCTCACTGGCATCTTTGTAAGAAAAAATAAGACAGAGAAGACCATGAGAACTATTACGATGAGAATAACTAGACGGTGAAGTTTCACCGGTTTTCACCTCAATACCATACATATCTTCACAAGTATAAGATTTTTTAAAAAGAGAAATAATTAAGGAGTGGAAGGGAGGCTTGGCTTCTTAAACATCAGTAAGCCGATGCCTATTCCCACTATCAATCCAATAACTATGCCAGCTCCAAGCCCCATGTAGAGATTATTTGCGACTTGAGATTGCAAGCTTTTAATTTGACTGTTCAAGCTATCTATCTGATTATTTAGGCTGTTAACCTGGCTTGTTAAGCTATTAACTTGCTCTTCTAGGGTTTTTCTCTCACTCTCTAAATACGCAACCTGGTTTCTTAGACTTACTATGAGCTCAAAGGGTCCTTTATCTTTGATAACGCCTATGGTTGTATCTTTTGTAAGCTCTATTATTCGGGATTCTAGAGTAAATCCTAAATACTTTATCGTTAAATTATATAACCCAGGATCGAGACTGAATGTAGCTTTTCCAGAAGTATTTGTGAAAGCTGATAAGCTGTCAATTTCAACCATGGCTTCAGATACTCCGCTTCCATCAGTCCAAAGAACTTCAACATTAAGAGTTATTTTCTTGGGCACGTTTATTGTTATTTTCATATTATCATTTAAATCTATACTCCTTGAAACAAGGAGGAGTCCATTATGTTTAACCGTCAGATTGTATGATCCAATGGGAAGCGTAAAGGTAACTATACCGGAAGAATTAGTAAGGGCTGATTTGCTATTAACGGTAACCTCAGTTCCAGCTATCCCACTACCATCAGACCAGAGAACTTCAACAACTAGAGTTTTATTGATGGCAGGAACATCACTGAACGCGTAGACGTTACCATCACCAAACGAGCCGACTACAAGTATACCGTTAACAATTGCAGGTGCACCCCGAATCTCACCTCCAGTCTCATATTTCCAGACAAGCTCTCCTGTTTCGGCGTTAAGGCAATAGATTGATTTATCCTTTGAACCCATGTACACGAGTCCGTTGGCGACCGCTGGAGAATTATATTCAAGCCCTTTGGTCTCAAATTTCCATTTTAAGGCTCCTGTTTCGGCGTCGAGACAGTAGATCCAGTTATCTTGTGATCCAATATAAATCTTACCGTAAGCGGCTGCCGGGGTCCCACTAACTCTATTTCCTGTTGTGAAATTCCATATCATTCTTCCAGTATTCATGTCAAACGCATAAACATAACAATCAAATGATCCAACGTAAACTTTACCATAAGCAACTGTAGGTGACCCACGAATATCTCCACCAGTCTTAAACCTCCATATCTCCTCGCCACTGCTGAGACTAATGCAATAAATATAATCATCATTTGACCCTATGTAGACCTTGCCATCCACGATAGCTGGCGCGCCCCTTATCTGACCACCAGTCTTAAACTTCCATATGATTCTATTCTCAAGAGGCATATTTACTGGTGAGGCATTAAGAGCATATAGATACCCATCATAGCAACCGATTAAAACCATTCCTCCAACAACCTTTGGATGAGCGCGTGATATAGACTGAGAGGATAGCTGAATTTCCCAGATTACACTACCATCACTTGCATTTAGGCATATTATATATCCGCTTTCATCAGCAACAAACACTTTTCCATCAGCAATAGCCGGAACACAACGCATAGTCCTTCCGATTGGAGTAGACCATATAACTTCACCTGTCTCCAGATTTAATGCGTAAACTGCTTGAGTATTTGTTGTAGTGACATAAACAAAATTATTGTAAATGGCACATCCACTCTCTATATTGCCCACGGTCCGATTCCACATTAAGTTCGCCGTTCGTGGAGAGACTTCTTCAGCATACCCAGTGTTAGCTAAGTTATTCATGAAGCAAGGCCATGAACCCTGAGTACCTCGTGCCTTCATAAAGAAGTTAGATTGTGACGAAAGGAGGAGACAGAAGATTATCAATAGGGTTATATATAATAGAGAGAACTTTCTCTTCATGGATCTTCCTCACCAGATATTTTCAAAATTATCTCTTTTAAATTTTTCGGACTTGAGTATTTGCTGGTCTTTTCATAAAGACGAAACATAATAATCCTTTCCTTATCACATATATTAATTTTTGAGACTAAAAATAATGGGGCATTATAAACTAATTGTTTTCTTAGCTAAACAATTAATTTTGGCAGCATTAAGGAGCAAAGATTTTAGCATATGAGGATTCAAGATATCTTTTGGCAAATGCAAGTTCTTCCATAACGTTACCTTCTATTCTGGACTCAATCGAAAGACAGCCTTTATAGCCTATTTCTTCTAGAACCTTTAATATCTTGGTAAAGTCTAATACGCCTTTACCTGGAACACGTGAATTTTCATCAGCAATATGAACATGCACTAAACGTTTAGAGACTTTTCTTAGTGAATCGAGAACGCTTTCTTCCTCTCGAATCATGTGTCTTAAGTCAGCTAAAACCATAAGATAATTCGCGCCTATTGACTCCGCTACCTCATATGCCTCTATAACAGTATTTATAAAGTTGCTTTCCCTTTTAGAAAGTGGTTCTATAGCGAATATAACACCATATTCTTGTCCAGCTTTTTCAGCCTCTTTAAGAATCGCCAAATTTCTTTCTCTTCCAACATCAAATGGCATATCTGGCGGTATATTTCTTGCGAAAGATGAACCCCAAACTAGTATCCTGCAATCTATATCGGCGGCTGCTTCCGCCAGCTTCCATGTATATTCGATGCTTTTTTGTCTAACATTTTCATCTTCAGCGACATGCCGCATCTCCCTCGGATAAATTACGTTTGCTGCAACTATTTTGAGATCAAAAGATTCGACCATGCTTCTTATTTTTTCTCGCTCTTCTTTAGAAATAATATAAGGATTTAATTGCACGGAAGCTGGAATCTCTATACCATAGAAGTTAAGTTTCGAGAGAACCTCAAGGTTTTCCGGGGTAGCTCGCATACAGCATGCCAATCTAAACAATAAAGATCACCAAGCCGTGCATTTTATTTTTGGAGTTACCTAGCACTATTTATAGTTTCCTCAATGAAGGTCTGATTTTTTCCAAAAATATTAAATCGATGAATTTCCTTAACTAAAAAGGATCAATGATGATGTCTCATTCGAACAATATAGATGAATCGATTTTTGACTTAGAAAGAAAACTGCTAATATGGACTAAACCATCTAAATCTTCTTCTGAGTCGATGCCTCTTGGTAACGGTGATGTAGGGCTTAATGTTTGGGTTGAGGAAGGAGGTGATCTTCTTCTATATATAAGTAAGACTGATGCATGGGATGAAAATGCAAGATTAGTGAAGGTTGGAAAAGTACGCATAAAATTTGCACCAAATCCGTTTAATAATTATTCATCTTTTAACCAGATTTTAAACTTAGCGAGGGGAGAAATTGAAATTTCATGCGTAAAAGAAGAAATGAAGATTAACATTTTGATATGGGTCGATGTTGATCAGCCAGTTATTAGACTGAATGCTCGCTCTAATAAGAGGGTTAACATGGAGGTTATTCTTGAACTATGGCGAAATAGGGAAAGGGAACTATCTAAGGAAGAAATTGAGAGCGCTTATGGAATGAGAGGTGCACCCCATCCAGTAAAGGAATATCCTGACGTGGTTTTATCTTCCAAAATGAAGGATTGTATAGTATGGTGCCATAGAAACAATGTCTCGATATATATGGAGACGATGATTAATCAAGGTTTAGAGGAGATAACACGCTGGTTTCCGGACCCACTACTTAACAGAACATTCGGTGGACTTATCAGAGCAGAAGGATTAATCCTGGAGAACGAAAAAACCCTAAAGAGTGTTAAGCCAAGGAAAAAGCATTTTCTTTCAATCTACCTGCTTACCGCTCAGACTAAGGATCTCGACGAATGGTTAAACAAACTCAAGATTCTTGTTGAGTCTGATAAGGAGAGAAGATTAATTGATAAAAGGACTGCTCACAGAAAATGGTGGAGAAGATTCTGGAAACGCAGCTGGATTTATATTGATGGTGATGAAAACTGTAAAATTGTTACGCGTGGCTATATTCTGCAACGCTTTATGAATGCTATTGCTGGTTTGGGCGCTTATCCAATTAAATTTAATGGTTCAATTTTTACTTTTGATCATGAAGAGAAGGGGCTTAATGCAGATTACCGAAGATGGGGTGGACCTTACTGGTTTCAGAACACTCGCCTAATTTATTGGCCAATGCTAAAGTCCGGCGACTTTGATATGATGCAACCATTATTTAGAATGTACTTGGCTTTACTACCGATGGCTGAGACAAGAGTCAGAATATACTTTGGTCATAGGGGGGCATACTTTCCCGAAACATTATATTTTTGGGGGGCATACGCGCTCGACAATTACGGGTGGAAACGAGAAGGAAAACATGTCTCTTATGTAGAGAATGGTTACATTAGATATCATTGGGAAGGAGGCATCGAGTTAATCGCAATGATGCTCGATTACTATTTTTATACTTTAGACGAAAAATTCGCAAAGGAGATTTTACTCCCACTGGCAAATGCCATTCTTCAATTTTACGATGAACATCATCAGCGAGATGAAAATGGAAAAATCCGCTTTGAGCCATCGCAAGCATTAGAGACGTGGTGGAATTGTGTTAATCCTCTACCTGACATTGCAGGCCTAACTTTTGTGTTAAATAAGCTATTACGCCTTCCTCCGCATATCTCAGACGAAAATAATAGATTATTTTGGCAACGCTTGCTTGAGGAGATGCCCCCAATTCCAGTTAAGAGTGAAAATGGAAAAAGCATTCTTGCTCCAGCTCAAGAAATTAAAGATGTCAAACCAAGAAATTGCGAGAACCCAGAACTTTACGCGGTGTTCCCATTTAGAATTTATGGGGTTGGTAGAGAAAATATTGAGGTTGCTCAAGAAACATATTTCAGCAGACGTTTTAAAGGCAATAAAGGTTGGCAGCAGGACGTTATTCAAGCCGCCTATTTAGGTTTAACATTAGAGGCGCAGGAGCTTATTATAGAGCGTTTCTCTGACAAATATAGGTACAAATATTGTAGGTTTCCAGCTTTCTGGGGACCAAACTTTGATTGGGTGCCTGACCAAACGCATGGGAATGTTGGAATGATAGCGTTACAAGCAATGTTGCTTCAATGCGTTAACGATAAGATAATTCTTTTTCCAGCATGGCCAAAAAATTGGAATGTAAGATTCAAGCTTCATGCACCTTACAAAACCATTATTGAATGCATTTATCAAAATGGAAAAATAAGACAATTGAAGGTCACCCCAAAATATAGGAGAAAAGATGTGGTGATAATGCTTTAGAGGGGAAATTTTTAAATTAATCCGCTAAAGATTGCTCTTTTTCTTTCAGCCATTCTTCATTGAAAACGGCATGCCTAATTGTTAGTCTTCTATACGTATAGACAACGTGAATTAACCCATCGGACGACTGGATAAGCTGAGGATAGGAGAATTCGCCCTCACCATTTTCAAGCACTTTTTTATACATCCAAGTTTTACCTTCATCCGTTGATAATGCAACATTAAGCGGCGAGCGCCCAACATGGGTATCATTGAATGCTAAGACAAGGTTGCCATCTCTAAGTTTTATAAGGGAGATCCCACTGTTGGGATTTGGTATTGTTGTCTCTGAAGATTGGTTCCATGTTCTTCCATTATCATTTGATCTGGACTCCCATATAAACCCTCCAATTGAAGGCGATTCTCTCTTTATTATAAACTGGCCTGGTGAAATCTCTATTTTGGTTAGCCTTTGTGGGCCGTGTAAGAACTGGTGTAAGGGGTGACTTCTTGTCCGCATATACATCATTAATGTTCCATCAGATAATTGAACAACATTTCCCTGTGCGCATCCAGTTATCGAAGTTATTGGGCCATAAGTTTCCCATGTTTCACCATCATCCTCAGAAATCATAACATAACAGCAGTTAGGCATAGCCCTCCTATCATATATTGGTAGTAGAAAATCACCATTATTGAGGATGATTGGTCTATTTCTAACCCACAGACCCATTCTCTTTCGAAATATTTTTTCTTCAGACCAAGTAAAGCCATCATCGAGACTTTTCTTATACATGATTATACTAGTTGAGCCACCGCCCTCAAGACTGGAGAAGAAGAGCCAGATGGTATCTCCGTGGGTAAATAAGACCGGATTTTGATCCGATCTTTTAGGGATATCGGCTAAAATTTTAGGGTCGCTCCATTTTTCATCATCTAGATTAAACCTAGATGAGTATATTGCTACGTCGCTTGCACCCTCTTTTGACCCGCCAAACCATGCTGCTAATAGGTCGCCGTTATTTGTTTCCGTAATTGTCGGAGCATGAACTTCGGGTATGTTGGGATTAAACTTAAAAATGTCCTCTTTCTTAAAGAATGGCCTCATACATTTCACCAAAATTAATAGAGAGACTAAGAGCTATTTATTTTTAGGGTTCGAAAATTATGAGTTATGGACAGATTGAAGAGTGCCATTAATAACGTAAGCATTATTATTGTAAGTGGCTCCTTTTATGTCTCAAAACCTCCAAAAATTGTAAGAGAAAACATAGAGTCCGGTATTACTTGGCATATTTCTTCCACAAAATCTTTAAATATAAGTCCATTCCCCTCAGGACTTGGAGGGAGAAGATTTGGACGACGCTCTTAGAGAGAACCTTTTGAAAGAGATCGTTTGGCCAAGCAATGAACCACTTATGTTCGAAAGGAGAAGAGGGGGAACAATAACTGATATTGAAGAACAATACGCTATTGCTCATTCTGAAGAAAATATTAGGAAAATAGCAGCTCTAGGCGTTAGACTTTTGCCAGCTGATGGTGGCGGTGTTCACTTCTATAAAGGTTTTGGATTTGAAATTGAAAAAGAGGAGATGCAGAATACTAAAAAACTCGTTGAGTTATGCCATAAGTATGGTATAAAAGTTAGCGTGTACATTGGTGGAACTTTATTTGCGGAGACACTATTTCTTGAGAACCCTAAAGCTCGTGAATGGGCTCAAATAGACCAGGATGGAAAACCAATTACGTATTCTGGTCATCAAACGAATAGATATTTCCCTTGTTACAATAATGAGGAGTACTTAGGATATATAAAGGAAATTGTTAGATATGCTATCAAAGAGATAGGAGCCGATAGAATCTTTTTTGACAATCCTGGTATAGGCAGACCAGAGCCCCAATCATGCCATTGCCCAAAATGCGTGAAGAAATTTAAAGATTTTCTTAGAAATAAATATGATGAGGAAACTCTTAGGAAAAGATTTGGATTTACAAGACTAGATTTAATTTCACCACCTACATGGAACATCTTTAATCAACCTTGGGATCTAATTACTATAGATGACCCATTAAAACAAGAATGGATAGATTTTAGATGTCACAGTAAAGCCGAATTCTTTAGGGAGATATATAAGTATATAAAAAGTCTTAATCCCTCAATTCCAGTTGCAATAAATATCAAGGGCATTTATGGCAGAAATAGAGCGTTCATTGAAGCCATTGATCACTCAAGATTTTCGGGTGCATGTGATTGCATGATAATGGATAGTGGAGTATACGCCCATATGACTGAGGATGGAGCGTTAATTTCGGAGATAAGGAGCTTTAAAGTTGCACGAATCTTGAACATGACTGTTGCTTCGCCACCTTGTCGCGGAGCTGGCAAAGTAGAGTGGGCGGTTGCTATGGCTTTCAATAAGCCACTTATGATCCCGGGGTTTGGATATGAGGGTGGACCTTATGGACCTAAGGACATAGAGACTTTGCACTACTATGATTTTTATCTAAAGCATGAAGATTTGTATACTAATGCAGAGAGCATCGCTGAAGTTGCTATTTTACGCTCATTTACTTCTATGGCCTATAATAATTTTAGCACACACCTAAGCACAATCCTCTTTGAGCAAACACTTATTCAGGCCAAAATACCATTCGACATTATCTTCGATCAGCAGATAGAAAACTTACCAAGGTATTCTGTCTTAGTATTAGCTAACCAGGAATCTTTGAGTGACGAACAAATTAGAAGAATTCGTGAATTCGTTTTTAATGGTGGCGGCCTAGTGGCTACAGATGCAACCTCACTTTATGATGAGTGGCGTAGAAGAAGGAGATGTTTTGGATTAGCAGATTTATTTGGTTTTGAAAAAATTGAAGATGCTCATAAAAATATGAACTTCTATGGTAAAGGTCGCGTTGTCTACATACCAAGAATAGAGCCAGCCGAGCAAATTCCTCTAAAAAAAGATGAAGAGCAAAGAAAATACATTGATATTTCGCCAAATAAGTGGAAACTTCCTAAAAACTGGTATGAGCTAGTTGAAGCAGTTGAGTGGGCCAGTAAAGGAAGGATACCATTAAAAATTTATGCACCATTAAGTGTTGTCGCGGAGTTTTATAGGAGGAATAAAGAACTGATTTTACACCTTGTGAACTTTGACGTAAATAACACTATTAAAAATATTCTAGTGGAGCTAAAAAATCCCGCAAAAAGAAGACTAAAAAGAATATCAGTTCTATCGCCTGACTATGAGGGAGAAGAAGAAATAAAGAACTACTTTGAAGACAAAGATAAAATATTGTTTAAGATACCTAAACTAGTAATATACACTATCGTTATAGTGGAATTCTTATGAGAGAAGTTTATAAATAATCAAATATTTCATGTATATTTATTATGCCAATATGTTTCTATTCCTAAATAATTGTTTAGTGCTTCGTAGACTATTCTCGCTACATGAGATCTATTTATGGCTACATGATGCTCAAAGCCATTTCTACATACATGTTTCATTAAATTCTGAAGGTTTGGCACTCTTATTACTCCATAAGCACCAAAAGTTTCAATAGAATCATCTGTTAATTCTCCCTCTCCAATATATGCTTTAAGTCTTCCGTGAGCGTCATTACTTGTTATTCTGAGAAAAGTGACTGGTCCAGTTTTTATTCTTCCAGTACAAGCTCCAAATGCGGCTTCAGAACCAACAACTTTTCCTATAATTTCACCATATCCGATCCATTTTATTTCCAATATATATTTTGGCATGTTTCCGCAATGAAAAATTATACACTTGTCTTCCTCAAATCCGTAGTTATTGTTCCAATCTACTAATGCGGAAGGAGTTTCGGAAGCTAATTGCAAAATGTACATTGATAATGCTCCTGTAACGTCAACCTCGCATGCTGAAGGAACCATTTTCTCACTAAGCATGCTCATTATAGCGCATGGCATAATTCCAAGATTCCTTTCTATGGATGTCCAGCATTGAATTGCAACTGCCTTTATATCATTATTTTTAATCCATTTTTCCATAGATAAATAAAATTTCGCTAGAACTTTTATCTTCTCTTCAGAAACTTCTACTATGTTAGCATACCTCTTTATTTCATTAATCTTTTCTTTCACTTTTGGATCTGAATCGCTTATTTTATTGACCTCAGCTATAATTTCCGATAGATCTATTGTTTCCACGGATAGCCCATATGCTTCAAGAACTTTCTCAGAGTATCTCATAGTATTAAATGCTGAGGGCCTCGCCCCGACAGCGCCCAACCTTATGTTTTTAAGGCCCTTAACAATTCTACAGACCCCAGCAAACCACTTTAAATCCTCTCTAAAGATTTTTTCTTCAGGATCAACAGTATGTAGAGTTGTTAAAGAGAATGGTATCCTATATTGAAGGAGATTGTTGCATACAGAGATTTTGCCGCAGAAACTATCGCCTCTATGGAGAGGATCCATCTGTGACATATTGTCTCTAAAAGCGTGCACTAAGATTGGAACTTTGAGTCCGCTCATTCTTATTGTATTGGCTATCGCCTTCTCATCACTAAAATTTGGCAGTGAAATAATTAATCCGTCGATTTTATCCCGATTTCTGTTAAACAGTTCAGCACATTTTTTTGCATCCTCCCAGGATCCAACGACCCCAAACTTGGTATCATCACCTGATGGGCATATTACTTCGAAGCCCTCCTCTTTTAGAACCTTAAGCATTCTTTCTCTTCCCTTTATTGCTAATTCTTCAGGAAAGAACTCTCTGTTACCCACAATTAAACCAAAAGTTATATCCATCAAAGCTCCCTCTCTACCTTTTCACTCATCTAGACTTTAACTTTTTTGTTGACTTTAAAACTTAATAATTTTTCCTCATGATAATATATTTCTAGTTTCTTTTTATGGCAGAGATTTTTTCACGACTTTCCTCCATTCATTATAGTATTTTTTCCTTTTCTCTGGAGACAATTTTGGCGTAAAAATGTCCCATTTCTTTTCTGATAGTAATTTTTCGAGGTCATCTAAACTCTTCCAAATTTTAAAGCCCAATCCACCCATTAGGAAGGAACCAAAGGCAGACATATCCTCTATTGTAGCTCTTAATACAGGAATCCCCAGAATATCAGCTTGAAATTGCATTAAAAAATTATTTCTTGCAGCTCCACCGTCAACTTTTATTTTATTGATTTTTATTCTTGAACCCTTCATTAAAACCTCTATGACATCTTTTATTTGATACGCTATTGCTTCTACAGCAGATCTTACAATATGCTCCTTTTTAGTTTTAAGAGTAAGACCGTATATTATTCCTTTTGCCCTATTTTCCCAATAAGGCGCACCTAGTCCGCTAAAAGCCGGGACAAAATATACTCCCTCATTATCCTCTAGTGAAAGACACATTTTTTCAATATTGTCTAATTCTACACTTAATCCAATATTGTCTATAAGCCATCTTATCGTTGCACCCGTTGCGTGAACATTACCTTCTAAAATATAGGAAACATCATTGTTAATTCTCCAGCCAATGGATGTTACGATACCTTTAGGCGGAACCATATATTCATGGCCTATATTCATTGCAACTGAAGAGCCTGTTCCATAAGTTACCTTTACCATTCCTCTCTTAAAGCAACCTTCTCCGAAGAGGGAAGCTTGAGAGTCTCCAAGAACACCACTTATTGGTATTTCTCTCCTTAATAAACCTCCGCAATCGGAGAAGCCAAAAATACTATTGGATGAATAAATCTTCGGCATCGCTGAGCTCGGAATACCAAATAGATTTAATAGTTCCTCATCCCAGCAAAGTTTCTTTATGTTGAGAAGCATTGTTCTTGATGCATTAGAATAGTCAGTTGCGTGAACTCTGCCCTCCGTAAGCTTCCATATAAGCCAGCTGTCAATTGTTCCTATAAGAAGTCGATTCGTGGGAGGAGCAATATTGTCTATAAGCCATTTTATCTTACTTGCTGAGAAGTATGGATCTAAAACTAGGCCGGTTTTCTCCGTAATCATCTTTTCATATCCTCTCTTCCGATATTCATCACATATTTCTGCGCCTCTAAGACATTGCCATACAATAGCGTTATAGTATGGCTTTCCGCTATTCTTATCCCACATAATAACCGTTTCCCTTTGATTAGTTATTGTCAGACCTAGGATATTTTCTTCAGCGATTTTCTCTTTGAGAATCGAAATTACTGCTAGAGTGTTCTTGTATATCTCTTCAGGGTCATGTTCTACCCACCCAGGCTTCGGATAATATTGGGCGTGGGATAAGGAGTATTCATATATTTTTTCGCCCTTTAAATTAAAAAGTATGCCTTTAGTCGCAGACGTACTCTGATCAATAGTTATAACGTATGTTTCCTCATTGTCCAATTTGCATCCCCAAAATTATTTTCTGAATCTGCTTAAGAAATCAACTACACTTCGAGAAATTTTTTCAGGCGTAAGCCCATAATAATCAAATACTTGTAAAGATGAGCCTGCTATTGGGAAATCATCTGGTAAAGATAAAATTTTCATTGGTGTAGGGAAGTTTTGGGATAAAAACTCTGCGATGGCACTTCCCAAACCACCGCAAATTGAATGCTCTTCAACAACTACTATCCTGCCAGTTTTCTTTGCCTCTTTGAAGAGCAAATCTTCATCTAGAGGTTTAACAGTTGGCATATCAATGATTTCAGCATTGATATTACTATTTTTCTTTAGGAGCTTGCCTGCCTCCAGGCAATAATATGTTGTTTCACCAATACCTATAATAGTGACATCATCTCCTTCCGTTAGCAAATTTGCTTTTCCAATCTCAAATCTTAAATTTTCATGGTAAACTGGTGGAACAGGACCGCGCCCCATTCTGACATAAACTGGACCAGTATGCTCCACTAGCTTTTCAGCCACCAATTTTGCCTGGTTAGCATCTGAAGGCAATATTATAGTCATTCCTGGAAAAGTTCTCATTATTGCGACATCATTAACCGCATGATGAGTGTAACCTAAAGGACCATAACTTATTCCTCCGCTTACACCTATGAGTTTCACATTTGACTTTGAATATATCACATCAACCTTTATTTGGTCTATGCACCTCGCGCTTAAAAAGCAGGCTGGCATAAAAACAAAGGGTTTTCTTCCCATTTTAGATAGGCCAGCAGCTATACCTATAGCATTTTGTTCTGCTATTCCAACATCAATAAACTGGTTAGGAAGATGGTAAGAAAAAACATCTATCGCCGCAGAGAAACGAGCATCGGTTGTCAAGACGATAATTGACTTATCATCTTTTGCTAATTCAAAAAGTTTTTCAGAGAAGGCTTTTCTGCATGGTATATGAGGGTTCATCCTATTGCCTCCAGATGACGTTTCAATTCTTCAACTGCTTTTTGATATTTTTCTTCGTCCAGTTCGCCATGATGCCACCTATAATTATTTTCAATGAAACTCACACCTTTACCTTTTATAGTTCTTGCTATTGCAATATGAGGCTTTGAATTAAAAGTGAACGAATTAAGCGTATTAACTATCTCTTCAATATCATGTCCGTTCATTTCTTTAACTTCCCATCCAAAAGAAGCCCATCGGTCAGCTAACGGTTCGAGTTTCACAATAGATTCTGTATCACCTCCAATTTGTAACCTATTTCTGTCAACTATTGCAACTAAATTATCTAACTTATGCGTGCTAGCAAACATTGCGGCTTCCCAAACTGACCCCTCCTGGAGTTCACCGTCACCCATCAGTACATAGACTTTATTATCCTTTTTATCCAGTTTTAGCGCAAGAGCCATACCACAAGCGATTGATAAGCCGTGCCCAAGAGAACCTGTTGCAACATCAATTCCAGGAATATCAACGGATGGATGACCGATAAGTCTTGATCCGAAATGACAATACTTCTCCAGCTCCTCCCACGGTATTAACCCTTTATCTGCAAGAATAACATAGTATGCTTCTACACTATGTCCTTTGCTCAGAATAAATTTATCATCAGGCTTCATAACAGCATAGAAGAGGGCTACGAGAATATCGGTTTCAGATAGCGACCCACCTATATGACCCATTCTTGACTTATAAATAATTTCAACAACTTTCATTCTTATACTTATACTTTTTCTAACAAGATACTTAATGTCCAAGTGGTGAAACCGCTCCTTATAAGCGTTTTTAGATTTTTGTTCCAACTATTAGGAAATCTCCATTGAAAACTGTCATCTTTATTCGAGAGAAACCTCCCTCGTCTTTAATTCTTGGCTTAAAGATTCTTCGACCTTCAAGCTCTATTCCTTCCCATTCGTATAGTGAACTATCAACTTTTAACTTTATATCTACATTAAAAGGCGAGTAAATTACTATCTTATCTACTCCTTGCGCAACACGAATCTCTGGAGTTTCGTTCAAAAGCTTATCATTTGCAGGCACCACATCAAATAGGTCGTACTTCTCAAAGATCCACTTTGCAAATGCCACATCAAATGCTCCTGGAAAATGCAACGCTGTACTCCAATGATAAGGTGTACCATAAGAGACAGTATACCTATATTCTCGATCTAGTTTCTGCCATGACCATATTCCGTGCGCTCCATAGGCTACTCCCGCCTTTGCTCCGGAAAGGAGACTTTGCCAAACAGCCTTTCTCACATCAAAGTTATTAAATCTCCCGTATATTTCATAGGCTCTTATGGATCCCATTCCTTCATAACATGGTTCACCGTTAACTATTGGTCTCTTAACAGGCATGTTATAGAATTTCTGGGCCATTTCATATGGGCGATATTGATGCTCTTTACGATGACCGGATTGATACATGTAAAAGTCGTAATGAGGAGAATAAATTATAGATTCTGGAAGATCACTTAATCCCCCAACTAAATGCATTGTTGTTAGGGAGCCGGGAGACACACCTTTGACAATACTAAGTGCGGTACTGTAGTACCTCATTGCATCTTCTGTTGCTAAATCTGTATCTCCACTTACTATAAATATTGCATCATATTTTCCAAATCTTTCGACAACATATTCAACGTATTCTTCTAAATATTCTTCTGGTATAACCTTTGATTCATCTTTCATTGTCAGTCTTGTACCCTTAACGTAATCACACCATAAAATTACTAGAGCAGGCACAAAACCTCTTTCAACAGCCATTTCAATAATTTTTTCTGCTCTATCAAAATATTTGTTGTTTTTTTTACTAAAATCCCATTTTCCATCAGAAAGAATTTGAAAAGGATTTATTCGGTATTTTGTTTCGCTCCTATCATGCTGTGGTAAAATATTTATTTGTAAAGCATTAAAGCCTTGCATTTTTCTATACTCTAAATAGTATTCCCACTCGTCGTATGTTGGATTTGTAAAAGCACTCCAGCAGGTATCTGCTAAATAAAAGAATTTTTTGCCATCCCTAATAAAATAGTCATGTGTACTGGAAATAACTATTTTACCCAAACACCTTCACCTTCAATTAAATTTTATGAATTAAATTATCTGGGTAATATTTTTTTGGGTAGAGCGCAGTATAATTCATTAAATAGTTTTTTAAAGTATTTGAGTATTAAAAATCAAAATAAAACTATTAGGATGGGGCAGAGCATGAAGACCATCGCTCTTGAAGAGTATGAGCACATAGTTGTATATAAAAAAGAAGACGAATATGCTGGATGGCCATTTAATTGTGGTCTATGGAAGTTCAGTGGTAATGAAATATTAGTAGGCTTTATCCGTAATAAATGTGCTTATCGATTCCCCGAAGATGTGAGCCATAGAAGGATACAATACATTAATGGACAGTTTGTCACAATAAGATCGAGGGACGGTGGTCGCACATGGCTTCAAAATGAGCTAAAGACAATATATAACAGTAAGGCCGAGTTACGGGCTAAAATACAATACTACGTGACAATCGGCGATAAATTTCCTAAGCCTTTAGCAGCGAATTTTTTGAATGGAACTACAGCTTTAGCTACTGAACCGCCTTTAGGTCAAGAAAATGGGCCAACTGCTTTCTTCATCACATATGATAGGGGCTATAAATGGGATGGCCCGTATCTACTTTATGTAGACGCATTTGATACTATACAGGCCAGACCATCTTATGTTGTTGATGATGATGGAAGAATAATGCTTTTCGTGCAAGGATTAAGAAAAGATGAAGTATCCAAGGGATATAGGAATATAGAGCCGGAGGGCAGACCAATGGTCATAGTAAGTGAGGATGGAGCGATTAGCTGGAGATTTCTATCCTACATACTGTCTCCTAATCCAGATCTGCCACGCATATGTCCCTCTCCAGCGATTCTTCCTGACGGCAGGATAGCCGTGGCGCTAAGAGTTCTTGGACCAGGTAGAGGTATACAATGGACTGAACTGTATATTTCTGAGGATGGTGGCTTAACTTGGAGGTTTATGTCGAGGGTTAACAAATGGGGTGCACCAGCTTCCTTAGTTACACTTAGAGACGGAAGACTTTTATGCGTCTATGGTTATAGAGTCCCACCCTATGGGATAAGAGCCAGAATAAGCTCCGATGGAGGAGCTTCATGGGGGCCAGAGATAATCATACGAGATGATGGAGGTGGAACGGATCTTGGTTATCCAAGAGCTATTGAACTATCTAATGGAAAAATATTGACCGTGTACTATTTTAACTCAAAAGACGATAAAATTCAATACGATGGAGGAGTACGTCATATAGCAGCTACAATATTTGAGCCACCTTACTAAAAATAGGGTGAGTGAAATGAGAGATGAATGTAAAATATTCGTTAATTTTGATGCCATCATTGAAAGAATAGACCCAAAAATTTATGGACATTTTATTGAGCATTTAGGTCAATGTATTTATGATGGAATTTGGGTTGGAGAAAACTCAGGCATACCGAACATAAATGGATTAAGAAAGGATGTAATTGATGCTTTACTGCATATAAAGGCTCCAATAATAAGATGGCCCGGTGGATGTTTCGCTGACACATATCATTGGGAGGACGGAATCGGCCCTAGAGAGAGACGTCCAGTCAAAAGAAATCTTTGGTGGGGCGGCGAAGAAAGAAATCTTTTTGGAACCGATGAGTACATCATGCTCTGCAAGAAAGTTAAAGCTGAACCATATATCTGCTTAAATGTTGGTTCAGGAAGTGTTCAAGAGGCTATTTACTGGCTTGAGTATTGCAATTACTCTGGAAAAACAGCATACGCAGAATTAAGGCGAAAGAATGGTCATCCAGAACCTTATTATGTTAAGTATTGGGAGATCGGGAATGAAAGCTGGGCATGCGGCGGCTCATTCACTCCGGAATATTATGCTTGGGAATATAGACGCTTTGCAACATACCTAAAAGCAGCTGATCCATCAATTTATCTTGTGGCTTGTGGGCGGCTCAACATAAGATGGATGACAACTTTGATGGAGTATTTGTCTGAAACAAGAAGGCTTATTGATGGTATTGCCATTCATTACTATTTTAGTAGTCGCCGGAAACCTTTTGGCAAGTCTGTAGAATTCTCAGATGAAGAGTACTATAATATTATATACGACGTACAAAACCTAGAATATTTTATTCGTCAGACAGCGGATATAATAAATAAGTTTACACGAGGAAGCAATCTTGACATAGTTATAGACGAATGGGGAGCATGGTATTCCGACGCAACACATAAAACAGGGCTATTCCAGCAGAACACCATTAGAGATGGAATATTAGCGGGCATTGTGCTGAATCTATACAATAGATATTCAAATGTGATCCGAATAGCTAATCTTGCTCAAACAGTTAACGTTCTTCAAAGCTTATTTTTAACAAAAAATAGATTAACTATAATGACTCCAACATATTATGTCTTTGATATTTACAAACATCACATGGGAAATTATAGCTTAATGAGTAAAGTTAGCTCGCCCTTGATAAAAGAAGAACCTACAAAGGAGATGATCGAAGCTTTTTCCAAAGAAAAAGGGAAAGTCGACCCGCTCGCAGCGATAGATTCTTCTATTTCGCTAGATAAGGAAAATAGAAGAATAGTAGTCACATTAGTGAATGTAAGTTTGGATGATGACATAGAAGTAAGATTAGATATTAACGGTGTAAATATGTCCAGTGGAGAACTAATTCTCGTAACTTCGAAAAATGTAAGAGACCACAATGATTTTGAGAATCCTAAAAGAATTGTTCCTAAAAAAGAAGACATATCAATCAAAGGAGAAAAAGTGAACTTTACAATACCAAAACATTCTATTGGAGGACTTCTTCTACATTTTTAATTTTTTAAATCCTGAAAACATCACCTAGAAGAAATATAAAGCAAAGTTTTTATTCATCCGATTTTTAGGAAAACTTATGCGTACTAGTGAAATATGTATCGAAAAAAATGGTATTACTTTAAGGTTTAACCCAGAAACCGGGAAACTTTCATGTAAAGTTGGCGAAAAAACTCTATTTAAAAATGGTGTTTTAGCATATGTAGACGGGGACGGGGCTCTCATAAAAGTTACAAGCAATTTATTTAAGCATCACATTTCTAGAAAGACTTTAAACACAGTTTGGGGTGAAACTGAAGCATTACAAATTACTTCCATCCCAAAACAGCAATTACCATCCTTAAAATGGCTGGTTTATTCAATACCAAATAAGAATGGTTTAGTTTTCGAAGCTGAATTAATAAACACCACCGGCAGTGATATCTACATTAGAGAGATACATCCATTATCTCTGAGAGCAGAGGATGGTGGAGTTCTATTAGAGTATTCAGGAAATATATTTTATGGGTCACCATATTGGAAAACCGGGCGAGAACCTGAAGAACTATCAAATGTACGCTTAAGGAACTTAAGAGAGTCTTGGAGTAGATGTTGGTGGACTATGGTTATGGCGAGTAGACGTGATGGTGGACGCGGATTAGTTACAGGCGTTTTAGAAAGAGCCAACATTGAAATCTCGGTTTTAGTTAGGAGATCCTGTGCACCCTCTAATTTAGGTTTAGAGATGGTGATAAGTGGCGGATGCTATATTGATCCAATTTGGGATCATAGAATATGGAGTGATGAATTTCCATTTCTTGATAGACGACCTTTAAGGGTCAAATCTGGAGTATCCTTTAAAACTTCAGCAACCACATTAATGTGGGATGAAGATATTTTTAGATGTTTAGATCAGTATGCTGAGACAATAAAGGAGTTTAACAATATCCAGCTTCCATCAAAACCAATATCTGGAGTTTTTCTACCATATTCATTAGACAAAGAGAATAATTCGTACACGTATTTAAACCGCGAAGAATATGTTATTGAATGGATGGATTTCCTAGATAAGACCGAATTAGGAAAATATGGATTAAGATATTTCTGGCAGGATTTCTCATCACATGGTTCGCCAAATCTCTTTATACCATATCAGATGAATACATTCCCAATATGGGTTGAAAATAGCCGCGGATATAGAGTTGAGAAATATTTTTCAAAGGGAATTAAAGCGCTTGTTGACATGATGCATAAAAGAGGTTATAAGGCAGGCATAAGTACAAGGCCTTTTACATACGTTAAAGCTGGCGAACCTGATGAGGACAAAAAAACTGAGGAGATATATAGAAAGATTGCTGACTGGGGAATAGACTATGTTATTCTTGACTTTCATTATGATTTTAAGGAAAATCTTTCTTGGGATCATACTTGCATGGAAATATTTAAAAGAAGATATTTAGCTATCAGAAAAGCTGTTGGCAAAAATGTTTTCATAGAGGCTTGTGGAGTTCCATTAGGACCAATAATTGGACTAGCTGATGCATTCCGCACTTCACGTGATTGGAGACCGCATTTATCCCATCGAGTTCTATCCGGACTTAAAGCCCTATATTACCTTCATGGCAAATGCTTTTGGAATCACCCTGAATTTTTTGATGTTTCAGAAATACCCTTTTCACCAGTTGATCAACCTCGAATAAAATATTCTCTCGAGCGGACTAGGTCATGGATTTCGCTTCTTGGAATACTATGCCTAAATATGTTTGCTGGAGGTTATTTACCAAAGTTTGCTACACCAGAGAGACTCAATTTGTATAAGAAAGTACTTCCAGTATATCCTGGCAGAGCCACGCCAATAGATCTTTTCGAAAGAGAATACCCGAGAGTATATGACCTTCCAATAAAAAAATCTTTTGGAGAATGGCATGTCATAGGACTATTTAATTGGGAGGAAAAACCTGATACAATAGACCTTGATTTTAGGAGACTAGGCTTTAGAGAAAAAGTTTTAGCATTTGATTTTTGGGAGGAAAAATTTTTAGAAGTCAATTCCGGAAAAATCTCTTTCAAAATAGCACCTTTCGATTGTAAGATTATCTCGGCGCATGAGGACAGCACTTTTCCAAAGATTATAGGAACAAACAGGCACATTACGCAAGGAGGAATTGAAATTAAAGACGAAAAATGGATTGCATACGAGAACACGTTAGAAGTTTCATCCATCAGCCCAGAAGAAACGAATCACGATGTATTCATTTATTTACCAGCAAATTTCGCTCCGAAAGAAACATTTAATGCTAGAATTATCGAATATGTTCCGCCCATATTAAGGGTTAACGTAAGTTTTGGAAAAGAGGAAGAGGTTAGATGGAAAATATTATTTAAGAAGCAGAAAAACTTAGAGTAATTTGACCTAGGGAGAAGAGAATGCTTGAGTGGAAAGAGGATTGGTACGAAGCACGTGAAAGATTGAAAGCATGGTGGCATGGTGAAAAAGTAGACCGTCCAACTATTGCTGTTTTCGCACCTAAAAATAATGCCACTAAAAATGAAATTACTTTTTCAATTCCAAAAACATTTAGAGAAAAACGGACAAATATTGAGTATCGCATATTAAAATCTGAGCTAGATATGATGAACACCTTTTTTGGTGGAGAAGCTTTCCCACTCTTAAACACGGAAGTAGGTCCAGGTGATCTGGCATTATTTTTAGGAGCCAAACCAATCTTCCAAGAGGAGACAAAAGTTATATGGTATCAACCAGTAATTTCTGATGAAAAACTTGATGAAAAACTAAAATTTGATCCTAAAAATGAATGGTGGATCTTCTTCAAGAGATTCATTTCAGAGGCGGTTAAACGTGGAAAAGGAAGATATATTGTCGGAATGCCGGATTTAATCGAGGGATTAGATACGCTAGCTCAGTTGCGAGGATATAACAAATTAATTGTGGATATTTTTACGCGCCCAAAATGGGTTCATGAACGCCTAATAGAGATAACCGACTTATACTTTGTTTACTACGACTCGATTTATAAGATGATTTCTGACGATATTGGAGGAAACGCGTTTTCCTTATACGGGATTTGGGGACCTGGAAAAACAAGTAAAGTACAGTGTGATATCAGTTCTTTGATTTCACCTAAGATGTTCAAGGAGTTTGTAGAACCATATCTCAAAGAACAGTGTAGTAGACTTGATTATGTGCTATATCACTTAGATGGGCCAGGCGCGCTTAAACATTTAGATAGAATTCTTAAAATTGATGAAATAAAAGCTATTCAATGGGTTCCAGGAGCGGGAGAGGAGCCTCCAGAATCGCCAAAATGGATTCCGCTATATAAAAAAATACTTAACGCAGAAAAATCGGTTTGGCTTCACGTTCCAATCAACCATGTCGAGTATATTGTAAGAGAACTTGGCAGAGAGAGAGTTTATATAATATGCAAGGCTTCTTCTGAGAAAGAGGCAAAAGAGTTGCTTTTAAGAGTTAGTAAAATCTAAGAATTCCGCGACCTAGTCAATAGGCATCCATACCGTCATCTCAGACGGCCCACGATTACCCCAAGCGTAATAAGGAATTAATCTAACGTTAATCTCCTCTGGTTCCTTGAGCTTATATTCTCGGTATAGTTTATTTTTCCAATCACCTTCTCGATAAACTCTTAATCGTCCCTCTAAAACTATTAACTCTTCATTTGCAATACTAGATTTCACTGGATTTAGTGTAACATCACGTGGAACATATACTTCACTTATTTTTACATCTCTTGGGAGATCAATTGATTCTAAACAGTAAACTATAGGTCCACGTTTTATAGCTACCTGATTTCTGCATTCCTCAACTAATGGGTGGGCTTCAATAAGTTTTGGCTTCATAAATAAATATAGCTCAATAACATCACCCTTATGCCATACACGTCTTACCGGCCAATATGTTCCAGTGCAAGAGCCTTCAGATGTCTTCCTATCATTTATTTTAACCTTAAATTTATCGGACCATTCAGGAATTCTAAGGAATAGTGTGAATTTTTCGTTTCTCGATTCTTCCAGAATCATTTTTATGTGACCGTCCCATGGATACTCAGTTTCTTGTCTCAACAAAACTCTAGTATTTCTAATTCTTGTCTGTAAGACATTAGTTCCATAAAGATTTATCCAAATACCTTCATGAGAGATGCAGTAAGCATACATAATTGATTGAGCGATAACACGGATAATATTAGGTGGGCAACAGAAGCATGATATATATGGTTCTCTAGATCGTGACCAACGAAGTTTATAAGGTAATTTAACCTGTCTAAGCGTGTTAGTATAAAAGAATTTTTTTCCATCAAGACTTACACTTGCAAGAATAGCGTTATAAATTACTGTCTCAATTACCTCTGCAAACCTTGCTTCACCCAGTAGCTTAAGCATGCGCCAGCTCCAAAGTAAGTTCCCAACAGCAGCACAGCTTTCATTGTGAGCAATAGCGTTTGGAAGCTGATATTCCAGTCCATACGCTTGATGCACAAGCTGTATTTCGCGATGCTTTTCTCCACCATATGGTGAAGCGCCATCATAAAGTGCACCACAAGCCCCGGTAATGTACATCTTCGTATAAGCCATATTTTCCCAGACTTTTATTAGCATTTTAAGAAGGCTTTCATCCTCTATTTCAGCACATAAGTCAGCAATACCAGCATAGAGATAATTCGCTCTAACCGCATGACCAACTATTCTTTCATGTAAGCGTAATGGAATTCTATTCTGATTTTGATCTGTCCCATCTTTTATTAAATCTCTAATCTCGATCAAACGTTTTGCCAGTTCAAGATATTTTTTATTGCCAGTAACACGATACAAGTCTACGACACCAATGTAATGTGAAGGGCATATAGAGTTTTTAGCGATTTTAAGTGGATCCTTTAAGCACGCTTCATAGAGGTAGCTACAAGCTTTTTCAGCAATCTCTAGAAAGTTTCTTTTACCAGTGACCATAAAATGCACTGATGCAGCAGTCATTAAATGACCAAAGTTATATGTTACGAAATTATCTGGATCTGGAAAATCGTCAATATTTATTCCATGTTTTTGCCTGATTATTACTGGCGTATGTATATAACCATCGTTTCTTTGAGCAAGTGAAATTACGTTTATTACTTCATCCATTAATTTATTCAGATTTTCATCTTTTACGTATGCATAGACGAAAGCTACAGCCTCAAGCCATTTATAGAAGTCCCCATCATGCCATGGCGGTCCTTTATGTTCGCCTTCCATTAATCCAGCGGCTATAAGAAAATTTGTGAAAGCATGACTAATATTTGGATCACTAAGTATCCGCCACATGTTTGGAATCATCTCTTTATAACATTTCTCAAGTTTTTTACCCCAAAAGCCCCCCGTCCACCTAGCTTCTCCAATATTAATGCTTTTCAGTTTAGCATAGGGACTGAAGATAATTTCCTTCTGAGTGGACATTCTTCTCACCCCTAGTTTTCGCTTTTTTTAACCCAATCCAATATTACGTCTCTAACAGAGCCAGCTATTATACACCCCTTTGACTTATTAATTTCTCCAAACGCGACTTCTTTAAAATAGGTTTTTGCATGCAAAACCTTGCAGAAATAATTATGTTTCCATAGGTGGCAACTAAATAATTTCTTATTTTCGGGTCTTCAGGCAAAAATATTTCATCTACATCGATAATATTTTATCCCCTGTTTTATGTTCTTATAAAGGATTTAATAGCCCTTATTGCCAGTCTTGGACTGGAAAGAATTGGTTTATTAGTTTCCTTGGCGAGTTTATCCTCGATTCTTGACATTGACCCTTGTGCTAAAACCAGAACCTCCACTATATTGGATATGTTTAATGCTTTTCTCATTATTAACTCATCATGCTTTTCTAAATCGCCACTTATCAATGCTTGATAAGCACCATCTGCTAACCCCTCTACTATTGAAATATTCTTGTTTCTCTCAAGCGCTTTTCTTTTTAATAGGTTTATGGTTGGTTTTAATGCTGTTGGCAATGTTGCAAGTACACCTATATTGTTGAAGTTTTCTACAGCTTTCTCGGCCATCGGCTCATCTATTCTGATTACTGGTTTGCTCACTATTCTTCTGGCCACATCCACTATTTCGCCGACAGAGGAGCATGTGTTTAATATTATGTCTGCACCAGCTTCCTCAGCAAGACAAAAGTAATAAATTAGTCGTTTAGCGACTCTAGGAGTAACTCCATTATTCTTGATAACCTCTTGAATTATACTATCATCCAGAATATTGATGAGAGTGCAATAAGGAATCTCTTCATAAAAAATCTTTTGAATAATCTCCATGAGACCCTGCCCAGTATAAATTGCTGCTACACTAACCACCCGAACTCCCCATTTTTATCACGTTATAATATAATCCATAATATGGATGTTAAAAATTTTATTAGCATTTAAAGATATTTTTATCATTCTACTGTCTTATCGATTTTCATCCTGAGAGTGTAAGCATATTTGCAAGGTCTTTCCGGCGGCAAATACACGGTTAGCCCATTTTGATCCTGCTGCCATGCTATCTCTTTATCGAAGCCTAATAGGACAACCTCATGAACTCTTTCTTTCGCCATATCTTTAGCTAAAGATTTAATAATGATTTTTTCACCAGGCCACTCAAGTAAGATCGCATATAAGTTATCTTCTTTTCTAGTAAAGCGGATATCTCCTGGCAGAAAGTTGGAGATGACTTCTTCTCTAACGATTTCATCACTAAGGCATGTTGGCCCTTCGCCAAAAACTCTCCATGGTCTTGAGCCATAAATAGCTTCACCATTTATCATAAGCCAATCACCAATCTCAAATAGCACTCTCTTGACTTCTTTAGGAATTTCTCCATCAGCTTTCGGCGTAACATTAAGTAATAATATTCCATTTTTGCTTATGACATCAACCAGCTGGTCAACAAGTCTTCCCGCGTCCTTAAAGTGCGGATTTTGCACATAACACCATGATTTCCAATCAATAGAATCATCCTGCAGCCATACATGATTTTTTAGAATGGTCATCCTAGATCTTTCAATCGTTAAAACTCCAACATGATGTGGTAGATCCTCATCTTTATAAGTCACAAGGGTCTCTCTTCCGGATTTCCTAGATTTATTATAGTAATATTCAATAATTTTAAACCGAAAATCTTCATCAATAACTTGGAGTCTACTATCAAAGTAAATGGCGTCTGGGAAATAGTTATCTATAACTTCTCTAATCTTATTCATCCACAAAATTTGAAAATCTCTATTAGGTTTAGGATTAGGATTCATTCCGAAGGCGCTTCTTGGAGTGCAGAAGCCATAAAGCCCCGAAAAAGCGGGGTTTGATGCATCAACAGTTTTATCATCCGTAGGGTACCAGCCCCAGTTCCACTGGTGATGAAATGTTACTAGAAATTTCAATCCCCTTCTTTGAAAAGATTCCTGTACCTCGCCTACAATATCTCTCTTAGGTCCCATTTTAGCTGCGCACCATCTAGTTAAATCGCTATTCCACATTGCAAAGCCATCGGCATGCTCCGCAACAATACCCGCAAATTTTGCACCAGCTCTAATAAAGATTTTAGCCCATTCGTCTGCATCAAATTTCTCAGCCTTAAACATTGGGATAAAGTCTTTATATCCGAATTTCGACGGATGACCATATTTTTCTGTATGATATAAGTTGGCTTTGTGACCAGCAACGTACATGTTGTGCGAGTACCATTCATTATCAAAGGCTGGAACGCAATAAACTCCAAAGTGGCAGTAAATTCCGAATTTCGCGTCGTAAAACCATGCTGGCAGGTTCCATTTTATCTTTGACCAGTCACTTTTAAACTTTATCATCCTCTTTAAGCCTCCGAAAATTGGTTAAGATTCTTTGCTTACTTATTTCCATCGCTGATTCATCAGGATAGATAGGTCTTAGGCGGACTGAGAAGACTACCGGTTCTGGTTTAACTAAATAAATTGGTAGCGTATCTGGACCACAGCTACCTCCACCCAGCCCCGATTGCCTGTAATCAAGATTAAGCGTTATAAAATCCCTCTTTTTAAGCTCATAAGTATGCTTAGCGCTTGAAAGATCCTCGATCGTATAGTACAGCGCACTCACCTCTAAAATGGGCATGCCGACAACCAATAAGCCAAAGCCTGAGGAGTCAGTCAGTGAAACCCACTTTACATCTGTTCTATTTCCATTCTCTTGGGGTTTTATGTAGGGCACATATTGTTCCTCAACTGTACTCCTATAAACTCCAATAGCAGCACCCTCTTTTCTGTCACAATAGTTTTCATGCGGACCTCTTCCATACCATGTGACGATCTCATATTCTTTCGGAACCTTCGCTTGCAACCCTATTCTTGGAAGATGCGGTGGAAGACCTTTTAAGGGGTTAACTTTTACTTCTATTATTATGTCACTACTTCCATAGATGTTATAGGAATAAAGACACTCAAACCTCTCTTGACCTTCAAGCGTCCTAAGGATTGATGAAACTTCAATCAGAAAATGTTTTTCGGAAACTCTGGCAGATCTTATATGTCTAGCCTCATAGACGAGTTTATCAAGACCAGCTTTTCTCCATTCGACTGCTAGTCGTGGAGCATCATTATCTGTAGGAGCGCGCCAAACATTAAGGCGAAAGCCTTCTTTGATAAGTTCTCTATTACCAGATTTGAATGAAGAAAGCAATCCAACTTTTTTATCGAGGGTTACGCTGAAATTTTTACCCACAACAATTATTTCTGATGTGGTCTCCTGAAAATCTAAGGGCGGCATATCTTCGGTTTTTATAATAGAAGACGAGGGAACTTCAAAGGGCAATTTAAATTGCTCCCAGCCGATTTCATATCCTTTTTCAGCCCATAGAGTTGACTCTGCAAGCTTAAATCTTAGCATTAGCCAGTACTCCGCTCCGGGCCTTAATTGCGGAAGTTTATATGGCACAATAATAACCTTACTTTCCTTTGGTTTAACATCCATCTTAGGAAGCTGCCCACAGTCTATTAGAGAGCCATCTTCATATAGCTCCCAGAATATATCTAAGGCGCTAAGATTAGTAAAGTCATACTCATTTATTATTCGAACTAAACCAATTTTCAAATCAACGGGTTCAGCTTTAACTGGCTGCTGTATCTTTTTGCATTCCCATATGGCTGGATGCGGCTCACGATTTGGCCAGACTAAACCATTTATACAGAAGTTTCCATCATTTGGTTCATCACCGAAGTCGCCACCATAAGCCCAATATTCGACGCCATCCTCAGTTCTCTTTTTTAGGCCCTGGTCAACCCAGTCCCATATGAAGCCTCCGCAGATGCGCCTATATTTCCTTATTATATCCCAATACTCCTTTAAATTGCCAGTGCTATTCCCCATCGAATGGGCATATTCACACATTATTATTGGCCTATCTTCCTCCGGGTCCTCAGCCAACTCTATTAGCCTCTCTAGTGTTGGATACATTATACTTATTATGTCAACGCTACGCGATATTTTTCTAGTGCCAACCCTTATAGTTCCCTCATAATGAACTGGTCTTGTCGGGTCATACCCATGAGCCCAACCAGCTAATGCATCATGATTGGGCCCATAACCGGATTCGTTTCCAAGTGACCATATTATTACGCAGGGGTGGTTCTTATCCCTCTCAACCATTCTAACAAACCGCTCCATAAATGCATGGAGCAACTCAGGGTCATGCGCTGGCTCCAAATATTTTGGAAATCTCTTCGAGAGCTCCTCCATAACTTCTCTCCAAGACTTGTCTTTTGATTTCTCACGGTATTCACGCATTATTTCGTCCCATGATTTCCCAAATGTTTCTTCAATCTGCCAAATGGTCCTTAGGAAGCCGACTAGGCCATGGCACTCTATGTTTGCCTCGTCTATGACGTATATGCCGTATTTGTCGCATAGGTCGTACCATGCTGGGTGGTTTGGGTAATGTGATGTTCTGACAGCGTTAAAGTTAAAGCGTTTCAT